>OLNT01000700.1_pt1 | contig 20474 bp, 19 predicted proteins | sample 1672641 | NCBI WGS metagenome assembly OLNT01 (sample SAMEA3136708, study PRJEB25190) | human gut metagenome
TGTAAAGGAGTGTCTTTGTCTGATTGACACACACCTCGTGGGTGAGCTTTTTTCCGTTTTCATAATATGATATTACCTTCGGCTCAAATGAAAAAGTATGGTGGAAGGTATTCATTCCGGATAGCAAAAACGGAAGCCTTTTAGCTTGAAAATGGAATAAGTCATTCACTAAGCCTTTATTTCTGATGATAGCGACTTTAGCAGGTCACGGAAAAAGGAAATATAAATTCAAAATAACTTAAAAACTTGACTTATAACATTGACTAAGTTAAAATAAAACAAATTGAGTTAAAAGGAGAATGGGAAATATGCTTACAAGCGTATTCGGGATTTCTATAGAATATGAAGCATGGAATCATCAGGATTCTTTGCCTGTTTATATTGCAGGGAGTTATGATTTTCATACAGCATATATTGGAAACAGACGCTGTATAATGCTTGCTCCAACAGAAGAACTTGCCACACTTCCGGCATTGAAAAAACAAATTGTAAAAATACAGCAGATTGATAATGTGCCGGTCGTATTTGAACTTACAACGGTATCAAATTATCGAAGAAAAAGTCTTATAGAAAATAATATACCGTTTATTACTGATAAGCAGGTCTTTCTTCCTTTCATTGGGACAATGCTTTCTGATGAAAAAGAACCCCAAAAGCTGACTGGTAAGTTTGTTTACTCCACACAGCAGTTGTTTTTATTTTATCTGTACAGTAAGAAAAAACGATTGTATACTTCAGAAGCCGGAAAAGTGCTTCCGTTTACAGCAATGACCTTGACCAGAGCAGTGAAGCAGTTGGAAACGACAGATTTGTTTCTTGTAGCAAAAGACGGTGTTAATAAGTTTATTGAGTCAAAATATAAGCGAGATGAATTATTTGAAAAAGCAAAAGTATATTTGACGACTCCTGTTCGAAAAACAGGATATATAGATAAGACGCAAGTTACAGAAAATATGGTCTTTGCAGGGGAAACGGCACTTTCTGAAAAAACAATGCTAAATCCAAGCCGAGTTGTTACCTATGCAATTAGTGAGAAAGATTATGATAAAGCCTTGCTGACTGATGAATTGATAGACCCGGATAAACAGGTCAGACTTGAATTATGGGCATACAACCCAAAACAATTTTCAGAGGATAACAGTGCTGATGATATTTCACTTGTTTTATCTTTTACAGATACAAATGATGAAAGAATTGAAGAAGCAGTAGATGAATTGCAGGAAAGAAGGTTGCATGAGTAATGGTCAGTGGATTTACAAAATTTAAGGAAAGATTTCAAGGTTTTGAAAATCAATATGTCATCATCGGTGGGACAGCGTGTGATTTGATTATGGAAAACGAAGAACTACCATTTCGTGCTACAAAAGATGTAGATATTGTATTGATTGTTGAATCCATAACAGCGGAGTTTGGCAGGCAGTTTTGGGAGTATGTCAAAGAGAAACGTTCGACAAATTTTTTGCGAAATCAGTAGATTGTCTCTTTAAAAAAGAACTCCCGAGTGCTAAGATAGACAAGGCATAAATTGTAACTGTGAAGGTACTGAACAGTTACAATAAATTACCTATGGAGGAAATATAAAGTGACAGAAGAAATTGAGACACAAGAGAACAATAAATTACCGGTTCTGCGGGGCGAGCTGGCGTTGCTGGTGGTGGTATTGATCAACAGCCTGGGAGTTGTGTTGATGCTGTATTCCGGTTCCGGGATCTCGGCGATTTCCAGTGTACCATATGCATTTTCGGAAGTATTCAATAAGATCTCCCTTGGAACCTGGACCTACATTTTTCAGGGACTTCTGGTGTTATCACTGATGATCATGCGTAAGAAATTCGTTGCACCTTATCTTTTCAGTTTTGTCGTTGGATTTGCATTCAGCGAGATGCTCGATGTGCATGAAATGTGGATAGGTGTCCTGCCGACAGCCATTGGCTACAGGGTACTTTATTTTATCATCAGCTACCTGCTCCTGTGCATCGGGATCGCACTTTCCAACCGCTGCGGTCTTCCGATCATCCCGACAGACCTGTTTCCGAGAGAACTGGCAGATATCACAAAGGTAAAATATTCCAGGATCAAAATCGGCTATGACGTTACCTGCCTTACCATAACAGCTCTGATGACTTGCATCATCCTCGGACATCTGGACGGACTTGGAATCGGTACGATCCTTGCCGCATTTACCATGGGAAAAGTGATCGGCATGATCGGTGACAAGATGGATCAGCATGTGAGATTTGAGTCGTTTATGACAAAAAGAGTCTGATGGATTTCGAGACAGACAACGCAATAAAAGAATAAAAACCACAAAATAAGGATATAAAAACCGACAGATATTCGCTACAATAGAAGTAGAAAATGCAGGTCGGTTTTTTTATATAAGAAAGGAACATAAGCAGCAGTTGTATAGATTGTTGTTATGATCATGGTTGGAGCGAATTCTGTTTTGACTACAAAAGTGATTCGCGAAAACACAAGAAAGAGATTTACAGAAGTGGCAGTCGCTGTGGAAGAAATCGGAAACAGCATGACGCTTACTCTGAAAGCGTTAGCGGAAGGCAAACAGGATATCGAGCACCTGGCATCGGAAGTTGAAGCTTCTGTTGATAATGGAACCGAGGTTACAGAAAAACTGGAAAAGGCATTAATAAGCATTATACGGTCAATTTAATATCGACATATGACCATATTTGCGTTATAATGAAATCAAATCTAATAAGAAAACTAGATAATCATTACTGGATATGAAAAAAACAATGGTGGCAGATTATGCACCTGAAAGAACAGTATAACAAACCCCTTATGGTGGATATAGGGTGGATTTCCACCCAAACCAGATTTTTTCAGGATAAAACAGGTTTTCTTATCTTTACAGATTCTTACATCAAAGTCAGTAAATTCAAGGCTTTGAATGACTTTAAATAAAATTTAATGACAATGGTTTCAGGCAGAAGAGGAACCTCATAAGCGCTAGTTGTGGGTTCAATTCCCGCCGGGAACATCGATTTTTTGCAACAATGATCGTAAAAATTCATTGTTGCTTTTTTTATTTTATGGGGCTTGCGAGCACCGAAAAAATATAAAAATGGTTTTCTTGCTTGAAGAAAGCAGGCAGAAAGAATTGTGGTCAAGTTGACCACAATACAGGAAAGATTAAGTTTTATTAAAATATTTTGGAATTTTGGGAAAATATAAAATATTTTAATAAATAATAAAATACATATTGTATTATGTCAATATATCTGATATCATAAATTTATAATGCTGGGCGGAAAAAATAAAATATGGAGGTATTTGAGATGGGAAATGGGAAGAAAAAGGCCATTTCTGGAACGATCGTAGCAGCGATGACACTTGCAATATCAGCTTGTGGTACAGAATCGCAGGACTACACTGTAAGCTATAAAGGGATTAAAACCGCAGATGTATCATCAGGAGTATCGGTTCATGATCCTTCCATTTTACAGGTAGATGATACATACTACATTTTTGGTTCCCATATGTCAGCAGCAAAGAGCACTGACCTTTTAAACTGGGAAAAGGTCGCAGACGGATACAGTAAAACAAACCCGGTTTACGGACAGATATATGAAGTGGCAGATCAGGCTTTTGCGTATTCCGGAAATAAAGACAGTCTGATACAGACTGATGATAAACAGACCCATGTGTGGGCGCCGGACGTTATTTACAATAAAACAACCGGGCTTTATTACATGTATTACTGCACAACGTCTACATGGAACGCATCGAATCTGTGCTACGGCACATCAGAGACACCGGAAGGTCCATATGAATGGAAGGGAGCACTTATCTATTCCGGATTTAACAGAAAAACTATTTCAGGAACGGATGTGCTTGACTATGTAGATGAGGATTATGCATACAAAAACTATATACAGGGTGGCCAGTACAATTACAATGATTATCCTAATGCGATAGATCCGACAGTATTTTATGATGAGGATGACCGTATGTGGATGGTTTACGGATCGTGGAGTGGTGGAATCTTTCTTATCGAGTTAGATCCGTCAACAGGACAGGTCATCCACCCGCAGGCAGATCCGGACAATAATGTGGATCCATATTACGGAAAACGTTTGTTAGGGGGCGGACATATATCGATAGAGGGACCTTATATCACATATGACAAGGAAAGCGGATATTATTATCTTTATGTTTCATATGGAGCATTGACCAGTAATGGTGGATATCAGGTCAGGGTATTCAGATCTGAAACAGTGGATGGTGATTATGTGGATATGAATGGAGAATATCCGCAGAAGAGTGCACAGCATCAGAATTTCGGACTTAAGCTTACAGGAAATTATAAACTTCCGAGTCTTGAAAAAGCATATATGGCTACAGGACACAATTCGTCGTTTATAGATGAAAAAGATGGAAAAATGTACCTGGTATACCATACCAGATTTAATGATGGCGGTGAGGGACATTCGCCGCGTGTACATCAGATGATAGTAAACGAGGACGGCTGGCCATGTGAACTTCCATATCAGACCCAGGGCGAGACTATAAGTGAAGACGGGTACGATAAGAATGGTGTTATCGGAAGATATTATGTAATAAATCAGGGAACTGATATAAGCGATAAGATTGCTAACCCAAAGATAATTTATCTTAACAAGGATGGTTCTGTCACAGGTGAAAAATCTAAAGGAACATGGACATACAATGATGGCTCATATTATATGGACATAACAATTGATGGAGATGAATTTAGTGGAGTTTTCTGCAGGATGAAAGATGAAGCAGGAACAGATGTTATGACATTTTCTGCCGTAGGACAGAACGAAAGTGTATGGGGAGTAAAATATTTTGACTAAAGCATAAAAGGAGAACAGGATATGGACAACACATTAGTATATAATAAACCATGGATTTTGCAGCGTGCAGATCCATATGTATACAGACATACGGACGGAAGCTATTATTTTACAGCATCTGTTCCGGAATACGACAAGATAGTACTTAGAAGATCAGACACACTGGCAGGAATCAAGGATGCTAAAGAAATAGAAATATGGCACAAGCATGAATCGGGACCGCAGAGCATACACATCTGGGCTCCGGAAATCCATTATCTGTTTGGAAAATGGTACATATATTATGCCGGTGGAGATAAGGATGATATATGGGCTATACGTCCATATGTACTGGAGTGTCAGGGAGAGGATCCCCTGAATGATCCATGGGTTGAAAAAGGAAAAATGCACCGGGCGCAGGATGATGAGTTCTCATTTGAGGCATTTTCACTGGACGCAACAGTATTTGAGGTAAACGGAAACTGGTATTATATCTGGGCGGAAAAGGTTGGAGTCGGAAAACAGATATCAAACCTATATATTGCCAGAATGAAAAACGGGTACACACTTGATACGGTGCAGGTTCTTCTTACAACACCTGATTATGATTGGGAACGCCACGGATTCTGGGTGAATGAGGGACCGGCAGTTATAAAAAGAAATGGCAGGGTTTTTGTGACTTATTCAGCTAGTGATACAGGAATCCATTATTGCATGGGAATGCTTTCGGCTGATGAAGATTCAGATCTTTTAGATCCGCTTTCATGGAAGAAAGAAAGGTATCCGGTGTTAAGCTCTGATGAAAAAGCAGTGGTGTATGGACCTGGACATAATTCGTTTACCGTAGATGATGAGGGAAATGATATCATGGTTTACCATGCCAGAACAGAAACCGAAATAATAGGCGATCCGCTTTATAATCCGAACCGCCATGCAATGCTTATGAAAATAAAATGGCACAACGGAAGACCGGTTTTTAATTTTGATTGATCGGGAGAGATAAACATGGAATTGATATGCAAGAAAAGCTAAATGCCGGAACGTGCAATGCCTGCGGATGCTATGTGCAGATATGTAAAATATAAAAATCCCCGGAAACGGCTATTGAAGTAATCCCAAAGCCTGCTTCCGGGGACTTTTTTATTGATAGTTAACAGTATTTAAGACTGTTTAAGACTATTCATTCTCGATAGGTGTATAGTTTATGGCAACCTTTATATCCTGATCATAGTTTCCAAATCCCTTTCCGAAGAGTGTTATGCCGCCAACATGTGCAGCATTTTCCTCGACTGCGATTTTTAAATGAAGGTTGCTTTTGTAATCCAGATCGAGCATATTGATCGTCACATCAGATATCTTAAGTCCGTCGATAAATGTTCCTTTTCTATTTATGACAAGGAGTTTCAGAAGTCCATACTGGTTCCAGTTCGCAGGCCACCATTCAGGTGTGAACATTCCGCGCACATCACCATAATCGCCAGGTGAAGTCCATATGCCAAGCAGTGTGTCGTTAAGATAAAAACTGATATCCGAAGGCCAGTTACTGTCAACACCCGGAGCTTCAGAACTTATTTCTGTTGAAATTGAAATCTGTGTGATTTTATGGTTATGAGGGATAAGATTTGGAATAATGTATTCAACATATCCTTTAGTAAACCACATGATATCAGCATTGAACCTGTCGGGATGGTCAAAATAACGTATGTCGTCCAAAGAACCTATGACAGACTGACGGGTAGCCATACCGCATGTAGGACATACATCATGGGACGAAAACTGTCCGACCTTTATCTCAGTATTAAATATGTTGGTGTTATCAACAGGTGCTTCGATATCTACTATTATACGATCCTGAATGAGAGAACACATCTTCTGGTTGCCGTGACCGGATGAGTCATTGGCGGTTGTGATGAGTCCACATTCTTCTAATTTTTTTATATGGCCTGTAAGTGCTCCGTTACTTATATTAAGCTCACTGGCGAGCTGGTTCATGCTCATCTGATCATTGTCCAGAAGGATACTAAGTATCTGCATACGAACCTCTGATCCCAGTGCCTTAAAAAGCTCAAGCCCTTCATCAAGATTTGTAATGTGAATCATAATGAAGTCTCCTTTAATTTATATTTTAGATGAATTTTAAATATTTTAATTAGTATAAGTATATGTTTATTATAGTATTTAGATGAAATTCAGTCAATAAAGAATAAATAATTTTAGATGCTTAAAAAAACGTTGTGCAATTTGTATAATTAATATGGTTTTTTTAAACGTAAAAAAACGAAAAATTAGACATATTTAAACAATACATAAATTAGTTTAAAAATATCTAAAATGAATATTGACATTTACCCATGGAAAATGTATATTATGTACATAAGCGAAACACATTAAACGTTCTTTTTGGTCAAATAGCTAATAAGCCCAGCATTCGACATAGAACTTATGTGGGGGACTTAACAACAATTTCATTTTTAAAGGAGGAAGAAAATGAAAAAGAAATTAATCAGTGCACTTATGTGTGCAACAATGGTTTCGACAATGCTCGCCGGATGTGGATCAGGAAACGGCGGAAGCGCTTCTGGTGGGGACACAGAATCAGAGGCAGCAGAGTCAAAGGTGGTAACAAATACTTATGGAGATTCAAAAGGAACACATCTTGATATGTGGACATTCGTTGATCTTCATGCTCAGCATTACGGAACAATGGTTGATCAGTGGAACAAGGATCATCCGGATAAGACAATCGAGCTAACATGTACTGTATATCCGTATAATGACATGAATACAAAGTTTATCACAGCTCTTCAGGCTGGCACAGGAGCTCCTGATATCTGTGATGTAGAGGTTGGACAGTTCCCTAACGTTGTAGCTGGTAAAGATAAGTGGTTAGTTCCACTTGATGATTACATGACAGAGTACAAAGATTCAATGGTTCCTGCAAGACTTGATGTTTACTCAGGAGATGATGGAAAGATTTACGGAGCTCCTTATCATGTAGGAGCTGCAGTAATGTACTACAATGTAAAAGTTATGGCTGATGCAATGGGAATCTCTAATGATGATGTTATTGCAAAGATTGATAATGTTAAGACATGGGATGACTATGAGGCACTTGGAACAGAATATGTTGAAGCAGCCGGACAAAAAGGAACAAAATACTGGACATCTGTTGATACAGGCGGAACAGACTGGTTATGGCTTGCTATGGCTGAGTACGGAGAAGACTGGACAGGTGGATTCAAAAACAAAGCAAATGTACAGCTTGATTCAGTAAAAAATATGCTTAAAATGCAGCAGAAATGGTTAAAGAACCAGGTAGCAGAGGTTTCACCGGATGGACATGTGGATCTTGAGGCTGGTTACCAGAATATCCTTGATCATAACATTGTTTCATTCCCTAAGGCAATGTGGTTTATGAGCCGTTTTACAAACTACATGCCAGAAGAAAAAGGCAACTGGTACATTGCAAAATGTCCTGTATTTGAGGAAGGACAGAAATGTTCAGTAGGTATCGGTGGTACAGGTACAGTTGTTACAAAGCAGTCTAAATCACAGGATCTTGCAGCAGAGTTCATTTGCTGGGCTAAGATGTCAGAGGTAGGCGAGCAGAACATCTGGAATACACTTGGATTTGATGTATGTAACACAGCTTGCTGGACAATGGACAGCTTTGCTAAGGATGAGAACAACCAGTACAACCAGTTCTTCATCAACAAACCATATGATGTACTTAACTCAATCGGACTTGATAACGTCGGAAAGATCTCTACTGTAGCTATCAGCCCAACGATCAATGAGTACGCAAACAACACAACTCTTAACGAGGTACTTGAAGATCCTGACTATAGTGTAGATGATGCACTTCAGGAATTACAGGATGCAGTAGATGCAGAGCAGAATTAGTCTATGACTTATAGAGGGGGGTCAGGAGGGTAATCCTCCAACCCCCATTTTTATATCAAAATTATATAGGTAGATAGGTAGGAAAGAGGTGTGTGATTTGAAGATTAAAAAATTCTTATATTCACAGAAAGTTGCACCATATGTATTTGTAATCCCGTTTATTCTCAGTTTTGCTTTTTTCTGGATTTATCCGTTATGTTCATCTGTAACAATGAGTTTCCAGAATATCGGGGCAGTAGACTGGAGCTGGTGTGGACTTGGAAATTACAAAAAACTTTTGACAGATAATGTTTTCCATATTGCTATTAAAAACAGTGCAACATATATGTTTTGGACACTTGTTTTACTTATTCCGTTCCCAATGCTTTTTGCAGTTCTTATGGACAGCAACCTTGTAAAAGCAAAAGGTGTATGGAAAGCGGTACTTTATATGCCGGCGCTTACATCAGTAGTTATTTCAGGAACACTGTTCCGTCTGATGTTTACAGAGTACAGCACAGGTCAGATGAACCAGCTTACTCAGATGCTTGGACTTGGTACCTTTAAATGGCTGAAGATGGGCTGGTCAGGAATGGCAGCACTTCTCGTAGTTGCATGCTGGAGATGGACCGGTGTAAATATGCTTTATTTCCTTTCAGGACTTAAATCAATTGATACATCGCTCTATGAAGCTGCTGAGATCGATGGAGCATCAGGATGGCAGAAATTCCGCTATGTAACATTACCATTACTTAAACCTACAACGATTTACGTGCTTACAATTTCAATCTATGCAGGACTTGCTATGTTCCTTGAGTCATACATGTTATGGGCTGGAAACAACTCACCAGGAAATATCGGTCTTACAATCGTAGGATACCTGTACAAACGTGGTATTGAGAAAAACGATATGGGTTATGCATGTGCAGTAGGTATGGTACTCTTAGTGATCGCACTTGTTATCAACATCGTACAGCTTATATTAAGCGGTACATTCAAGAACGAGGAGGAATAAGACAATGGCAGATAAAAATAAAAAAGTACGTTCTGTGTCTGACACTCCAAGACATAAAATTGGCGTAGTACTCGGGACAGGATTCTTCCTTATATTATGCGCAATAATAGTTTTCCCAGTATTGGCAGGACTTTTAGCATCATTTAGACCAGGTAAAGTACTTATCCGTAGAGGTTTGTCACTTGATTTTGATATATCAACAATGAGCCTGTATAACTACACGTATCTGTTCTCTGGAAACGAAGATAGCCAGAAATATTTTATGTGGTACAAAAACTCACTTATCATTACAATTGTTTCTGTAGCACTTACACTTATTATCTGCTACTTCGTTGCATATGGACTTACAATGTACAATTACAAACTTAAGAATTTCCTTTTCTTCTTAGTTATCGCTACTATGATGGTTCCATTCGAAATTCTTATGCTTCCTCTCTATAAAGAGATAATTGCGCTTCACCTTATAGATACATATTTTGGTGTGATCGTAACCGGATTATGTTCAGCATCGACGATATTCTTCTTCAGGCAGTATCTGTCAGGACTTCCTAAGGATCTTCTCGATGCAGCAAGGATTGATGGAGCTACAGAGTATGGTATTGCTACAAAGATCATACTCCCACTTACAAAACCAGCATTCGCATCAATGGGTATCCTTAGTGCGATGGGCGTATGGAATGCAATACTCTGGCCGCTGCTTGTTTTAAAAGGAGCAGATAAGTTTACACTTCCGATTGGACTTAATACACTTCTTACACCATACGGAAATAACTATGACGTGCTTATTGCGGGATCAATGTTTGGTATTTTACCAATATTTATCATTTTCCTGATCTTCCAGAAGTACATCATCGATGGTATGACAGCCGGAGCTGTAAAGGGTTAATAAATAATGCTTATAATCGGGCCGCGTATATTGCGTGGTCCGGGATCAACATAATAATGTATTTGGATAGGAGATAATATGGCTAAATTAATAATAAATAACGAGGCAAAAAAGAGCACGATTGCACCTGAAATTTATGGACATTTTTCAGAGCATCTTGGAAGATGCATATATGAAGGATTGTATGTTGGGGAAAATTCAGATATTCCGAATGTAAATGGAATGCGTACAGATGTTGTTGAGGCTTTAAAAGAAATGAAAATACCGGTTCTCCGCTGGCCAGGCGGATGCTTTGCCGATGAGTATCATTGGATGGATGGAATCGGACCAAAAGAGAATCGTAAAAAAATGATAAATACACACTGGGGCGGAGTTGTCGAGGACAACAGCTTTGGTACACATGAGTTTTTCGAATTATGTCGTCAGCTGGGCTGCAAGACGTATGTAAACGGAAATTTAGGAAGCGGAACTGTCCGTGAGATGAGCGAGTGGGTTGAATATATCACATTTAATGGGGTATCACCGATGGCTGATCTTCGAAAAGCAAACGGACATGAGGCACCATGGACTATTGATTATTTTGGTGTAGGAAATGAAAACTGGGGCTGCGGCGGAAATATGAGACCTGAGCATTATGCAGACGAATACCGCAGATATCAGACTTATGTAAGAAACTATGCCGGAAACCAGCCAATTCAGAAAGTATGCTGTGGACCAAATGTGGATGATTATGAGTGGACGAAAAAAGTTATGGAGACATGCTTTGACCATTGTGAACCTAAATTACATGGTCAGATGGATGGTCTTTCACTCCACTATTATACTTTACCTGAAACTGAAGATAACTGGGATAAAAAAGGAAGTGCTACTGATTTTACAGAAGATATATTCTACCAGACGTTAAAGAGAAGCTTTTTCATGGAAGAACTCGTAAAACGTCATGGAGCTATCATGGATCAGTATGATCCGGATAAAAATATCGGACTTATAGTTGATGAGTGGGGAATCTGGTCTGATGTGGAGCCGGGAACAAATCCTGGATTTTTATATCAGCAGAATACAATGCGTGATGCACTTGTAGCAGGAATCACACTTAATATTTTCAATAAACATTCTGACCGTGTAAAGATGGCCTGCATAGCACAGCTTATCAATGTACTTCAGTCAGTAATGCTTACAGATGGCGAGAAGATGATAAAGACACCTACATACTATGTATTCCATATGATGCGTCATCATCAGGGAGCCTCACTTCTTGGAAGCGAGCTTGTGGGAGCTGGAACTGTAGGAAAAGATAAAAACGAACTTCCTAAAGTTATTGAGTCTGTATCAGAGGATGCTGATGGAGTTATTACAGTAACACTCACAAACAACTCTCTCGAAGCATCTGAGGAGATTGAAATCTCACTTACAGCTGACAGCGCAAGCTACAATGTAAAGGAAGCAAGATTCATAGCAGGAGTAATGAATGCACACAACACATTTGAGCAGCCAGATGTTGTAGAAGAAAAAGACTTTGACGCATTTGAAAAGAATGCTGACGGAATTAAAGTTACTATTCCGGCATGTAGTGTTGTTACACTTCGTCTTGCAAAATAAGTAATATTTAGGAACGTGCATAAGGACTTGAAAAGGACGATTTGATATGGCAGGCAGATTTAAATATGACAATAAAGTTTTTGAAGTGATAAATGCGATAGTTGATTTACTTGTTTTAGGGTTTTTCTGGATAATAACAAGTATTCCTGTTTTTACTATGGGAGCATCAACAACAGCACTTTATTATACAGTAAACAAATCAATAAGAAATAAAAAAGGATATGCATACAGAGAGTACTGGAAGGCATTTAAGCGCAATTTTAAACAGGCAACATTATGTTTTTTGATGTGGTTTGTTGTGGCAATATTTCTTGTAGGTGATGTCATTGTTACAAAGCAGGTATTACATCAGGATACACAGCTTGGAGCGTCATATTATTTCTTCCTTGTACTTGCAGGTGCAGCGCTTGCATGGGAATTTTATTTATTTTCATATATAGCAAGATTTGAATGTACCATAATGGAAGCAATGAAAAAAAGCCTCTTTATGATGATTGCTAATCTTGGCTGGTCCGTAGCGCTTGTGGCAATATTCATGGCATGTCTGTTCTTGTGCAGAGATATGATGAGCCTGTTTATATTATTGCCGGGTGGATTTTGTGCGATCAAAAATTATATTCTGGAGAAAGTATTCAAAAAGTACAGAACCCCGGAAGATATTGCAAGGGAGCTTGAGGCGAACAGAACATTCTCAAGATAGCAAAGGGCGGGATTATCCCGCCTTTTTGCACTTAAAGATTTGTTGGGACGAGAGGGGGAGATTGTAAAATGGATTCAAATGAAATCCGGGTCGATTTAAAAAATATAAAAATTACAGATGATTTCTGGAGCGGCATGCAGAATCTTGTGACAGATGTTGTCATACCTTTTCAGGAGAGGGTTCTAAATGATGAGGAACCTGATGTTGAGAAAAGCCATGCAATCGAAAACTTCAGGATAGCGGCAGGTTTAAGTGATGGCGAATTTTACGGCATGGTTTTCCAGGACAGCGATGTTGCAAAATGGCTTGAGGGTGCAGCCTATTCACTTATTATAAAACCGGATAAAGAACTTGAAAAAAGAGCGGATGATATAATAGGGATAATAGAAAAGGCACAGCAGCCGGATGGCTATTTAAATACATATTTTACGATCAAGGAACCAGATCACCGCTGGCAAAATCTTTTGGAGTGTCATGAACTATACTGCGCAGGTCATATGATGGAAGCCGCTGTTGCATATTATGATGCGACAGGAAAAGACCGGCTGCTTAAGGTCATGGAAAGGATGGCGGGACATATCATAAACCGCTTCGGTCCTGATAAGATTACCGGCATTCCGGGACATCAGGAAGTTGAGATAGGTCTTATGCGCATGTATCATGTGACGGACAATGAAGAGTATAAAAAGATGGCACGTTATTTTCTTGAGGAAAGGGGTAAAAATCCGGATTTTTTCAAGGAGGAAGCACAAAAGAGAGACTGGAAGCATTTTGGGATGATTCCGGAGGATACGAAATATAATCAAAGTTATGCCACAATATATGAGCAGGATGAGGCGGTAGGACACAGTGTAAGAGCAGTATATATGTATACGGCCATGGCTGATCTTGCAGCAACAGATAACGATGAAAGATTATACAAGGCATGCAGACGCCTGTGGGACAACATGACACAGAAAAAAATGTACATAACAGGAGGCATAGGCTCAACGGTTGAGGGTGAAGCTTTCACAAAGGAGTATGAGCTTCCGAATGATATGGCATATGCTGAGACATGCGCTTCGATAGGACTTGTATTTTTTGCCAAACAGATGCTTAGGATGGATAAAAGCGGTGAATATGCAGATGTGATGGAACGTGCACTTTATAATGGGATCATAAGCGGAATGCAGCTGGATGGAAAAAGATTTTTCTATGTAAATCCGCTTGAAGTGAATCCTGGTGTGTCAGGGGAGATATTTGGATATAAACATGTTATACCGCAAAGACCTGGATGGTACGCATGTGCATGCTGCCCGCCAAACCTTGTCCGTATGGTCACGTCACTTGGAAAATATATATGGGATGAGGATGAAGATACTATATATTCACATATGTTCATAGGACAGGACGCTAAGCTCAATAAAGCTGATATTTCAGTAAAGAGCAGTTATCCATGGAAAGGACAGATTGCATATACGATAAATCCGAAGACATCAGATAAATTTGCTGTTGCGATCCATATACCGGGATATCTGAAAAAATATACTGTTAGGCTGAATGGTGAAATTATAGATGCGTCAAAACAGGTGAAAAATGGATACATGTATATCGAACGTGTATGGTATGGTAATGATACGATTGAAATTATATTTGATATGGAGATCAGAAAAATCTATGCAAATACAAATGTCAGAGAGGATATTGGCTGCGTGGCGCTCATGAGAGGCCCATTTGTATATTGTTTTGAGGGTGTTGACAACGATTCAGATGTTCAAAGCCTTATACTTGAAGCGGAAAAGATAGATCAGGCTAAGGAAGAGATTATGACAGATGATCTGCTGAAGGGAATGACATCTATCATTGTTCCGGCAGTAAGGCTTGAAAGTGATGATGGACTTTATTCGGAAAATCCACCTAAAGAACGAAGCGTTATGGCAAAGGCTGTTCCGTATTTTGCATGGGGCAACAGAGGACTTAACCAGATGCGTGTGTGGATGCATAGCAGATAGATCAAATATCCAATGCTCAGATGATTTGAGGTTCGGATAATATGGATATCTGTTGATTTAAGTACTGGACAATCTCGGTATCAGGTAATTTCATATGAGATAATTTAGCAGCATAGAAATAATTATAAAAATAAAAGGAGAAGAATTATGTTAGCAGTTAAAAATTACAAATTTTGGTTTTGTACAGGATCACAGGATTTATACGGAGATGAGTGTCTTGCAAATGTAGCAGCTCATTCAAAGGAGATCGTGGCAAAGTTAAATGAATCAGGAGTTCTTCCTTTTGAAGTTGTCTGGAAGCCGACACTTATAACAAACGAGCTTATAAGAAAGACATTCAATGAGGCAAACACAGATGACGAGTGTGCAGGTGTTATCGTATGGTGCCACACATTTTCGCCTGCTAAATCATGGATCTTAGGACTTAAGGAATTAAGAAAACCATTACTTCATTTACATACACAGTACAATGAAGAAATCCCTTATGATTCTATCGACATGGATTTCATGAATGAGAATCAGGCGGCACATGGAGATCGTGAATGGGGACACATTGTTACACGCATGGGAATTGAGAGAAAAGTTGTTGTCGGACACTGGTCTGATCCGGTTGTACAGGGCAAGATCGCATCATGGCAGCGTGTGGCAGTCGGAGTTGTGGAGAGCAGCCATATCCGTGTAATGCGTGTAGCTGACAATATGAGAAATGTTGCGGTTACAGAAGGTGATAAGGTAGAGGCACAGATCAAGTTTGGATGGGAAGTTGATGCTTATCCTGTAAATGAGATCGCAGAGGCTGTTGCAGCAGTATCACAGTCAGATACAAATGCACTTGTAGACGAATACTATGATAAATATGATATTTTACTTGAGGGCAGAGATCCTGAAGAATTCAAAAAACATGTTGCTGTACAGGCACAGATAGAGCTTGGATTCGAGAGGTTCCTTGAGGAGAAAAACTATCAGGCTATCGTTACACATTTCGGAGATCTTGGCGCATTAAAACAGCTTCCGGGACTTGCTATCCAGCGTCTTATGGAAAAAGGATATGGTTTCGGAGCAGAGGGAGACTGGAAGGTTGCCGCAATGGTACGTCTCATGAAGATAATGACTGCAGGCATGAAAGATGCAAAAGGTACATCAATGCTTGAAGATTACACATATAATCTCATGAAAGGAAAAGAGGGAATCCTTGAGGCACACATGCTTGAGATCTGCCCGACTATCGCAGATGGTCCTATCAGCATCAAATGCCAGCCGCTTTCAATGGGTGACAGAGAAGATCCGGCAAGACTTGTATTTACATCAAAGGAGGGCACAGGTATTGCGACATCACTTGTTGATCTTGGAGATCGTTTCCGTCTTATCATCAACACGGTTGACTGCAAAAAGACAGAAAAACCTATGCCAAAGCTGCCGGTAGCTACAAACTTCTGGACACCACAGCCAGACCTTTACACAGGAGCAGAGGCATGGATACTTGCAGGTGGAGCACACCATACAGCATTCACATATGACCTTACAGCAGAGCAGATGGGTGACTGGGCTGCAGCAATGGGAATCGAGGCTGTATTTATTGACAACGATACTACGATCAGAAATTTCAAGAAAGATCTTATGCTTGGAAATATTTTTTACAAATAAATCGCACACCTCTAATTAATATTAACCTATATAATGAAAGGCCGCCGCACATTTGTGTGGCGGTTTTCTGTTACTTTATAACTAATATCATGGCGTATGTATACAAATCTTTTATATACAGAATTTTTATGGAAAGCCGATGTAAAATTACTTTGGCTTTTTATCATTATTTAAGAATGACATAGATGGGTTTTCACTTGATGAAAGAACTGTCCCGGGGTACCGGTGGAGTGATGATCCGGAGATTGATCCGTGGATGTGGCGGGCTATTATAGCAAGGCGGCATGATATCGTCTATGGAAAGTTCTTTGATAAGAAGGCAGGATTTATATCAAAAAAAAGGCTTCCTGTATTTGCCAATTATCGCCGGGATGGATACGATTATGTGACTTCCTGCTACAAGGATAATCCACAGGATTCATGTAAGCAGATTGTAGATTATATGCATGAGATGTATCCGGAGGCAACGGATAAGCAGATAAGGAAGCTGTTAAAGTAATTCAGGCATGGATAAGGGAATGAGCGTAAACGGGAAAAGTTATACAATAATTAAATTGCTGGGAAAGGGTAAAGGTGGATATTCCTATTTAGCAGTATGTGAAAGAACATTCATGATACAGATATAGGGTACTAAAGTAGAAACTCTTCACAGCAATTCTAACTGAAAGCAGCAGTATATATATTGTATATGTACGGTAATTGTGGGATGAAGTGTCTACATGAAACGGATGTGCTTTACTTTTACAGTGCAAATCATGCGCCGTATACCTATATTGATGTTATATTTTTGGGACCATTATTCTCGTTTATTGGAATCGTGATTTCTATTATTACACGAAAGAGTCGAAAAATATATCCTGCGCTATGGATATCAGGGATTATTAGTTGCATGCTTGGTTTTATTGTTTTGCTGTAAGGGTTTTGAAATGATGTAGTTAAAGCCAGATAGTTTTGAGGACGTGGGGGAGATTCTGCGTTCTTTTTTGTAGTTTTATTGTAATAAAGAACAAAGATTCGATGTGCGAGGGCATACTTTGGGACTCGTAACATGCTAAGCTATAGCCATCATAAGAAACAAGAATTTAATTTAAGAAAAACAGGAGGACAGGACAAAATGGAAAAATTTATTTACTGGATAAAAAGGACACTGCATCATTCAAAACAATGCAACAGCTTATGTATGCTGTGTAAATATTATGATGAATGTAAAATCGACGGACCGGTATAATAGCAGGAGGACACGACAATGAAAGAAATGTATTTTACAATAGCAGGATGCAACCATTATTTCGGAAGTGACTTCATGGAAAAAGGCATGAAGGTCAAGCTTGTCAAGGAGCCGGACAATGAGTATGACAACGAAGCAATACAGGTAAAGATAAAAGGACTTGGCAAGGTAGGCTACGTAGCCAACAGCCCATACACCGTGAAGGGTGAGTCAATGAGTGCAGGCAGACTGTATGATAAAATCGGTGGTAAGGCAAAAGGAAAGATTGTGTTTGTGACAGACGGCGGAGTGATTTGCAAAGTAATTAGTGATGGTAAGGACAAGCCGGTGATGATAGAGGAAGATAAAGTAAATGATGAAAATCTCTAAAAAACTGTATGACTCAAGTACTATGTGGTAAAATAATAAGCAGGACACAGAGGAGGTACATATGAATTATCTGGTAATCGATTTGGAAATGTGCAGGGTAAAGAAGCTCTATAGAAAAACATATAAATACGCCAGGGAAATAATACAGATTGGCGCAGTTCTCTTAGATGAAGGATTCAACAGAATAGCCACAATGTGCGAGTATGTAAATCCTAAATACGGCGTGCTGGACAATTTCATAGAGAGCATGACAGGCATAAAAAACCGCGATATCAAACAGGCCCCGAAGCTGACAGAGGCACTTGAAAGTGCAGAGATAGAGCCGGAAGGCAGATTTCATGACGGACTGGACGATGCAGTAAATACCGGAGCACTGATAAAGAAGCTGGAGCTGAATCCGGAGTATGAGATTGCCAAGTATGCACTTCCGGAGTCGGACGAGCATCTGAGCTGTACTATTGGGGATTTGTTTGCGGGATTGCAGTTGAAGGTTGGGTAAGCAGGTTATTGATGGGGAACATAGATTTTTCCAATGCTTAATGGTATAATATTCCCAGATGTGGCGGAGAGCTTGTGAGGTGTAATGGAAAATAGGGAGAGTTTATTGGATGCTCAAACTTCCCTAAATGTAGATTCATATTGAATATTAAACAGTAGATATTTATATGCTTCATATGAATTTTGGAGCAGAAAGTAAAATAACTCATGATGAACAAAAACAAAACCTTGGAGTATTACAACAAAAATGCAGATAATTTTGCAAAAACAACAATAAATGTGGATTTTTATGAGACACAAAATCGCTTTAGCACGCTGTTGCCGGAGCACGGATATATATTGGATTTTGGCTGTGGTTCAGGAAGAGATACAAAATATTTTTTGGAACAGGGCTTTTATGTAGATGCCACAGATGGCTCAGAGGAAATGTGTCATATCGCAAGCAATTACACAGGAATACAAGTCAGAAGGCTGCTATTTGAAGAACTTGACGAGAACAAAAAATATGATGGCATATGGGCCTGCTCGTCAATACTTCATCTTCCTAAGAATGAACTTAAAGCCGTGTTTATGAAAATGCTTAAAGCATTAAAGGAAGACGGCATAATCTACACATCCTTTAAGTATGGTGACTTTGAAGGAGAAAGAAATGGCCGCTATTTCACAGATTTCACGGAAAAGACATTTGAAGAGTTTGTTGGTGAAATAGATAATCTGCAACTGAAGGAAGAGTGGATTACAGGCGATGTAAGACCGGGGCGGGGAGAAGAAAAATGGCTGAACGTAATACTGCAGAAGAATTAGATGATGTATATGAAATAAAATATTCGACAGATGCAATGACCGGAGGCGCGGATAAGAGAAGGTATCTGTACTATCAGCTTGCAAACAGTATAAAAAAGGCTGACAGTGTGGATATTATTGTTTCGTTCCTGATGGAATCAGGCGTGAAAATGCTGCTCGGTGAGCTTGATAATGCACTAAAACGCGGTGCAAAAATCAGGATTCTGACAGGAAACTATCTTGGCATTACGCAGCCATCAGCACTGTATCTCATAAAGCATAAGCTTGGTGACCAGGTTGATTTGCGTTTTTATAATGAGAAAAACCGTTCATTTCATCCGAAATCATATATGTTTCATTACAAGGATTACAGTGAGCTATACATTGGTTCCTCTAATATTTCAAGAAGTGCACTGACATCCGGTATCGAGTGGAATTACAGATTCAGCAATAAAACAGATCCGATTAATTATGAGAAGTTTTACAATACTTTTGTAGACTTATTCGAAAATCATTCCATAGTAATAGACGATGAAGAACTGAAAAAATATTCAAAGAATTGGCACCGTCCGGCAGTATCAAAGGACTTGGACAGATACGATTTGCAGGATGATAAAGAGACATCAAATCAGATACCGCTATTTGAGCCGAGAGGCGCGCAGATAGAGGCTTTGTGTGCGCTTGAAAATACGAGAGCAGAGGGAGCAAGGAGAGCCTTGGTTCAGGCTGCAACCGGTGTCGGAAAAACATATCTTGCGGCGTTTGATTCAAAAAATTATGAGAGAGTTTTGTTTGTTGCACACCGCGAGGAAATATTAAAGCAGGCGGCAGAATCATTTAAAAATGTACGTGATTCAGATGATTACGGATTCTTTAACGGAGATAGTAAATGCACTGAAAAGTCGGTGATTTTTGCGTCAGTTGCGACTCTTGGCAGAGTGGAATATCTGAATGAGAATTACTTTACACCGGATTATTTTACATATGTTGTGATTGATGAATTCCACCATGCTGTTAATGAACAGTATCAGAGAATTGTTGATTATTTTAAGCCAAAAT
>OLNT01000701.1_pt1 | contig 20472 bp, 32 predicted proteins | sample 1672641 | NCBI WGS metagenome assembly OLNT01 (sample SAMEA3136708, study PRJEB25190) | human gut metagenome
CCAAAACTTAATCAACAACACGCTGCGAGACCCAGACCGCGCCCGCCGCTTTACGGCAAGCATCACAAGCGCCGTCGCCGTGAACCCTGCTTTGCAGGAATGCGATGCCGGTACGATTCTGGCCGGTGCGCTGCTGGGCGAGAGCTTGAAGCTCTCCCCTTCCCCGCAGCTTGGACAGTACTACCTCGTACCGTTTAAGAACAAACGGCAGCAGACCACGACGGCGCAGTTTGTGCTTGGTTATAAAGGTTATGTACAGCTTGCCTTACGCAGCGGGCAGTACAAAGACCTTGACGTTATGGCTATCAAGCAGGGCGAGTACATGGGCAAAGACCCGGAGACCGGCAAGGCACGTTTCAAATTTATTGAGGATGACGATGTGCGTGATGCACTTCCGACTGTTGGCTACATGGCTTATTTTGAGTACATGAACGGTTTCCGCAAGGTTCTGTATTGGAGCAAAGAAAAGATGATGACCCATGCAGACACCTACAGCCCGGCTTTCAGCCGTAAAGGCTATGAAGACCTGCTGGCCGGTAAAGTTCCGCAGAGCGAAATGTGGAGGTACAGCTCGTTCTGGTACAAGAACTTCGATGATATGGCGAAGAAAACCATGCTGCGGCAGCTGATTTCCCGCTGGGGCGTTATGAGTATTGACATTCAAACGGCACTCGAACACGACGATACCATCACGCATGACAACGACGGCCAGCTTATTGCAGAGCGCGTCGCGTCCGCAAAGGACGTCCGCCTTGAAGCTGCTGCACAGCCTGTACCGCAGATTGAACAGCCGCAAGCCGAACAGGCCGTTGAAGCCCAGACCACTGCTGCCGAGCCGAAGAAAATCGACTTGAGCAGCCTGTGAGATGGACTGCAAGATAATTTCAACTGGGAGCCAAGGGAACGCCGTACTCATTCAAAATTCAATACTGATTGATTGCGGCGTTCCATTTTCTCAGCTGACAGACGATTACAAAAGCTTGAAGCTCGTATTGCTCACACACATCCACGGCGACCACTTCAACCCCGCCACGCTGCGCAGGCTTGCCAGAGAGCGGCCTACATTGCGTTTTGCGTGTTGTGTTTGGTTATGTGCAGCCCTCGTGAATGCTGGCGTTAAAATGGGCCAGATTGACGTGATACGAACAGAACGCTGGTACAACTACAAGAATCTGTGCAGAATCAAGGCGCAGGAAACAAAGCACGATGTGCAAAACTGCTGCTGGCACATGGAATTGCCGCAGCCGCCTGTTGAAAGATTGTTTTATGCTACCGACACGAGCAATCTGAACGGCATAACAGCCAAAGGCTATAATCTCTATCTCGTCGAAGCTAACTACACAAAAGCGGACATCAAAGACCGTATAGCCGAGAAGAAAATCAACGGCGAGTATGTGTATGAAAAGCGCGTTATTCGCGAACATCTAAGTAAAGAGAAAGCCGATGATTGGCTATACCAGAATATGACAGCGCATTCCGAATACATCTATATGCACTGCCATCAAGAAAAGGACAACTGAATATGGATAAAACAGCCTATATCAAATTATGGCTCGATTACAGATGCTATTTTGAGACGCTCAGTGACGCTGAGGTAGGGCGTTTGGTGCGTGCAATGCTCGATTATGAGCTAGACGGAGCAACGCCAAAGTTCAGCGGGAGTGAACGTGTTCTGTGGCCTGTAATGCGGCGAAACATTGATATTGACCATGAATTCTTGGAAAAGCAGTCGAAGAACGGTTCAAAGGGCGGTCGCCCTAGAAAACCCAAAGAAACCCAACAAAACCAAAAAGAACCCAAAGAAACCCAACAAAACCAAAAAGAGAAAATAGAAAATAGAAAACAGAAAATAGAATATATTACTACTACGACTACAGCGCGCGAAAGCTGGCAACAATGCGTAGATTGCTACGAGCAGAACATTGGCGCACTTCCTCGTGCTGCATTTGATAGCATTGTGGGCTATCTGGAGCAGGTAGAGCCTGACCTTGTTTGCGAGGCAATCAATCAGGCCGCTATCAACAATAAGCGTTCGTGGGGCTATGCGCAGGCAATTTTGCGTGACTGCCTGCAAAAGAACATTACCACACGCGCGGCGTATCTTGCCGAAAAAGAAGCCAGAAGCCAGCAGAAAGGAACATCACAACGGCAGCAGATTAAAACCACACAAGAAAAGCTGCGCGAAATTGCGAAAGGAGGCATAGCAGATGACTTATCAGCAGACGGCGGCGCTCCTGTCGCTGGCTATGAACTACTGGGATAACATTTGCAGCAAAACGAACGCCGAGGAAACTGCCAAAGCCTGGGCGGCGTCGCTTGCCGACGTCCCCTACAGCGCCGCACTGAAAGCTGTGCAGGAGCTTTCCAAAACGCACCGATTCAAGCCAAGTGTAAGCGAGGTGCGGGAAGCTGCTGTCAAATACAGCGCATACAACGTCGCCGATAACTGGTCTATGCGCCTTGCGTGGGACAGGTACACAGAACTCGGCATACCGCTGCCGGAATGGTTTGCTGCTGGCGTGTTACAGCTTGGCAGCGCGGCTCCGGAGAGCTATAAACAGGTATTATTTGGGAAGCGCACACAAGAGAAAATTTCATGTTGAGGTGAAAATATGCTGAATGTTGTTGCAATCATGGGCCGCCTTGCGCGTGACCCGGAGCTTCGCCAGACTACGACGGGCAAGAATGTTGCGTCGTTCCGCATCGCCTGTGATCGCGGACGCCGTGACGCCAACGGCCAGAGCCAGGCAGACTGGCTGGACGTTGTTGCATGGGACAGGACGGCAGAGTTCGTCTGCAAGTATTTCCAGAAAGGCTCCCTGATTGCCATTGATGGCCGCTTGCAGACCCGCCAGTATCAGGACAAGAACGGCCAGAACCGCACAGCCGTTGAAATCGTGGCCAATAACGTGAATTTTGGGCAAAGCAAGGAAAGTATATACCCTGGCACGGAAAACGCGCCAGAGAACGCCGCAGCCGCCCCAGAGCGCACGCAAAGCGCACAGCGCACAACGCAAAGTGCAGCACCGAGCTATTCCTCTGGCAACAATGAAGACTTTGCTATGATTGAGGATGAGGGCGATTTGCCGTTCTAAGGTGCAGAACATGGCTAAAATTTACAAGTATACAGTACCGCTTGCCCCGGTGACGAAGAAGAACAGCCCGCAGATTTTCTACATGGGCGCACGATGCCCCGTTTGCCACAAGGGTAAAACAGCGCGTGTCATGCCGAGCGCGGCCTATCTCAAGTACGAACGAGCAGCCGTGTATTATCTTACCCCCAAGCCAAAAAAGCCGATAGACACGCCCTGCCGCGTTGAGACGCGGTTCCCTATGCCGACGCGCAGACGATGCGACCTGCCGAATCACATCGAGGCAATACACGACATTCTGGTAAAGGCAAAAATTCTGGCTGACGATAATTATACCATCATCGCCAGCGTGGACGGCTCCCGCGTACTGTACGACAAATCCAACCCCCGCACCGAAATTTTTATCGAGGAGATGCTGGACGATGAACAGCCCGTGTAAAGACTGCCCAGACCGCCATGCGCATTGCCACAGCGCTTGTAATCGCTACGGCGAGTATGCGGCCATGCTTGAAAAAATCCGCGCACAGCGGCTTGCAGATGCCGCAGCGGACGCGGCAGATGCAGAGCGCGGAATTAAAATCCGCCGCGATGTCAGAAAATACGGATTATATAAAACAGGAAAGAGTTGAAAGACATGAAAGCCAGACTTCATCCCACCCCGGCCATGCAAAAAGCCATAGACGCCTATGCAGAAGCTAAAATTCAGGGAATCCAGAGCCGTGCGCAGGAGGCCGTCATGAAGGAGCGCGACGACATTGCTATCCGCGCCACCTATCTGTGTCTGCTGGCGTGCTATCAGGTCGGTCTTTCTCCCCGCACCCTGAAACGGATTCAGGATGTAATGACCGGCCCCGTTGCTGATAAATACAACGAGTACCGCAATGACCAGCTTGCCGACCTCTGGGCGCAGGTAACGCTGCAAAGCATCGGCATTGAAGCACCCCAAACAAAGGAGCCGCTATGACCAAAACAAAATTCTGCAAGACCTGCGGGAAAATCATGTGGGACGTACAGCCCACAAAGCGCTATTGCGATGCCTGCATCCGCAAGCGCAATATCAAAAGCGCGCAGGCATCCTACCAGCGCCGCAGGGATGCCGGTGTTTTGAAAAAAGGCAAGAAACCCGCCGCGCATCCAAACCCGAAGAAAACCATAAAACCCATTGAACAATGTACCCGCGAAGCCGCCGCCATGGGCCTGACCTATGGGCAGTATGTAGCCCGCGGGCTGGATAAGGAGTGATTGTAATGGGATTCGATATTGAAGTAAGCCGCTACGATGTAGCCAAGTGCCCGCACTGCGGCAAGCCCATCAAAGGCACAATCCGTGGCTATGAGTATTCGGTAGGATATGACTGGAAAAGGTTTCTCGAAAAAATAGGATATTATGCGCCCTATGAAATACGCAAGATAGAGCCGGAACGAGATTTTTATGGCAAGGATATGACGCTCACATCCGAACAGGCGAAAGACCTTGCAGAGTTTGTCAAAGTATACAGACCATACCAATGGGTAAGCATTGGGTGGCTTGTCGATCGCGCAATAGAAAACGGAGATTTTGTAGTTATCAACGCAAATTGGTAAGGAGTGAGACTATGGACGCAGTTAAATTTATCATGACGGTAAGAAGGATATGCAAAAATCAAGGATGCGCGAAATGTCCTGTTTGTAAAGAAGGCATGTGCATGGTTGAGTCCGGCGGCAATTCAAATTCAAGTGAAAGAATTGTAGAAACGATTTCAAAAGTAGAGCAATGGGCAAAAGACAACTCAGTCAAGACTCGCCAGAGCGAGTTCTTGAAGTTGTTCCCGAATGCCCAAAAATCAGACGGAATAATAAATATATGTCCTATCCTTATAGACGAAGACTGTAAGTCAACTAGTGAATGTCTGGGAACAAGATGCAACGTGTGTCGTCAACTGTTTTGGAACGAGGAGGTAACCGACAATGACTAACATCACAACCCTGCGTCCCGGCGAGCACTTCATGTTCAAAAACTTTGAGTGGGTCTGCCTTGACCCGAACCACCCTGACGGCGGCGTGTTGGCTATTATGGCAAAGCCGTGGGCAAAAGATGTAAAATTCTGCCCAAGTGATAAATTTGCAGACGAAAGGGGCAACTGGAATAACTACCGCACCAGTAATGTGCGCGGGGTTTTATCTGATATGGCTAACGCAGTTTTTGCTGGAAAAGGTCTGTTGCCACATACCGTTGACCTTGTTGCCGACAACGGAGACAGAGCTTATGGCACTGTACAGGACTTTGTTTTTATCCTGACCTGTGACGAGTACCGCAAGTACCGCGAGTTAATACCGCACTACGACAGCTTGATTTGGACTGCCACGCCTTGGTGTTGCGGTGACAAGGATTCCGACGCGGGCCTCGCGAACATCGTTCGCTATGTGAGCGCGAGTGGTAATTTGTACCACCGCAATGCGTGCAACGGCGGTGACGTCGCCACGGTTTGTATTCTCAATCCCGAATCCATCAATCTGCGCAAGAGCGTGGCGTATGTAGAGGAGATATCAGAATGACACAACTTCAAGAAGCAATCCACAATAAAATCACGACATACAGCGAGGATGAATAAATGGCAATCAGTAAAAAGACCCGCGTTGCGGTGTACAAGAAATTTGACGGTCATTGCGCTTACTGTGGCCGCCACATTGCCTACAATAATATGCAGGTAGACCACTTCAAGCCGCAGAGGGCGTGGAACCCAGAGGATTCCGGCACGGACGACATTGAAAACCTTATGCCGTCCTGCCGCATGTGCAACCATTACAAACGCGCCCACGACCTTGAAACATTCAGACGATACATTGCAGAGATTCCGCGAAAACTGCAAGAGAACTACATTTACAAGGTCGGCGTCGTTTACGGCAATGTGCTGGAAAATCCGAAAGCAATCAAATTCTATTTTGAAAAAGTGAGGGATAACCATGAGACTGATTGATGCAGACAAAATTGTAGAGGTTGCCGAACACGCTTACGGTGAGTGGAACAAGGCGATGGGCGCGGCGGAGGGGCGGCAGATCAACCGTTGCTACAAAATGCAGGAACTGTGCAAAGCGGTAAAAGGTGTTGCGGATGACTGCCCTACCATCGACCCGGAAAGCCTGCGACCTACGGCAGAATGGATTGAAGCACCGGATGAAGGTGCAGACGGAAGTTGGGAAGCTTGCTCTAGCTGTGCATGGGAATCCAGATGGGCAGCATCACAGTACAAATATTGCCCACACTGTGGCAAAAGGATGGTGAACACAGATGAGTGAATGGATAAGCGTTAAAGACAGACCGCCGGCTGAAAGGAAGAACACAAAATGAACGACGCACTTTTAAGCAGCAAAAAAATGGATTACTGCACACCGCAGGACTTTTTTGACAAGTTAAACGAGGAATTTCATTTCGTTCTGGATGCAGCGGCAACCGAGAAAAGCGCAAAGTGCAATCGGTTTTACACGCCGGAAACAGATGGTCTGAAAATGCCGTGGAGCGTTGAATCAGGAAGTGTGTTTTGCAATCCTCCATACGGCAGAATGATTGGTCTATGGGTGCGCAAAGCCTACGAAGAATCGCGGAGCGGAACAAAAATAGTCCTATTGATACCCGCGAGAACTGATACGTCATATTTCCACGATTATGTGTACGGAAAAGCTGAAATCCGTTTTCTGCGCGGAAGACTGCGTTTTGAGGACGATAACGGAAACAGGTATCCACCAGCGCCTTTTCCGTCTATGCTGGTTATATACAACGGAGAACATTATGCTTGAATTAAACAGGTGTTACAACATGGACAGAACTGCCGATCTACACCCCCCGGAGGTGACCCCATGACAAAACAGCAACTAGTTGATGAATACGCCCGCGAACATCTTTGCGCGACATGCGAGTGGAAGAATGACAATATTTGCACGCTGCCGCGCTGCATGAAAATGGAAGAAAGGAGCAAAAATGAGAGAAAGACCGCTCAACCTAGATGAATATGGAATTTCAAAAGAAAGATACCTTGAATTAAAGCACTTTTGCAAAAGATACGCTGAAATGCGGTTGGAAATTGCTAGTGCAAGAGGTCTTGATGCGGTTTCAAATGACGGTTTGCCGCACGGAAACGGAAAGGCAGACCCAACAGCTAGAAAGGCTGACAGAGCGCTAAAGTTAAGCACAGATGTCCGAATCATTGAGGACGCGGCAAGAGAAGCAGACCCCTTAAACTGGTGCGCTCTGTTGAAAAACGTAACAGAGGGAACGGCTTACGAATACCAGCCTGTGTATTGCGGCAGACGGCAGTTTTACGAAAGCAGAAGAAAATTTTTCTTGCTTTTGGACAAGAAAAAAGGGTAACTGTGGGGACGTTGTCAAGTGGTATTATGAATATGCTGGAAACTGTAAAGAGGGTACATTACAGTCCATAGCAAAACCTCCTATTCTCGATACTGACAGCCGGGAAAGACCGGCATTTTATTTGCTGCATAGCCAGCCGCAAACTGGGACTGACCAGTCAATACGGCAAGGGCGCTGCGTTCCGAAGCAACGGCGCGGCAAAGGTGCAAGACCTATGTGCAGTACCAGAGGGCAGGGTCGCAACCTGTCTGTGTGAGCGGGCGCGGTATCCCTCACAAATGATGACAATGGTCGTGCAAACGGCAAGCCGCACATGCCCTTGTAGCTCAATGGCAAGAGCCTTGGTGTGCCGGTTCAAGTCCGGCTGAGGGCACATGCTGGGTCGCTCCCACCGGTGAAAGCCAGGCGCAGGCAAAACGCGATAGATAACCTGAACGCTGTAAGCAAAGCGGCAAGCCGATCAGGAGCGCGGCGCGGCGGCAGACCGCGACGGGACTTCGAGAGCCTGGGAATATCTGCCCGGCATCTGCTTGTGCGGACTCCGTTACTGACGCAGTTACGCATCGCCGAAACCCATAATATCAAAGCAGAGACCGCGGGTAAGCGCGCGGAATACAAGTGCTGCTGAACTACGTTGCGGACTTGCTCCCCGCAACGGGTGAGACCGGCATAGCAGAGACCGGTAGGGCGGGAACGCGCTTTTCCTCCGGCGCAAAGGTGTTTTGGAGGATATAAGCCTACACAAATTGTGTGGGCTTTTTGTGTTGTAAGGCGAGGTGATAAAGTGGCATCAAGAAAAAATCCTGTTGGCGCACCGCCTAAATACAGAAGCGTAAAGGCAATGCAAGAAAAGATTGATGCCTACTTTGAAGCCTGTAAAGGAAAGCCGTTCTTAGACGATAACGGCGAACCGATGCGAAATAAAAACGGCTATATCATCTATGACGATAAAAAGCCGCCTACTGTGACAGGATTGGCGCTTGCACTTGGTTTTGCATCAAGGCAGGCGCTTTTGAATTACCAAAATAAACCAGAGTTCAATGACACGATTACGCGTGCAAAGACCCGTTGTGAACAGTACGCCGAAGAAAGATTGTATGACAAAGACGGCTCCGGCGGCGCACAGTTCAGCTTGCGAGCAAATTTTGGATGGCAGGATAAGCCGGAACAACAGCAGGATAGCGAGGTGCTAATCATAGATGACTTGTAAGCTATCTGGCGTTGTTTCCCCTTGCTTCGCAAAAGTCCACCGTGAAATCAAGGCAGGCAATGTAAAAGAGCTTGTCGCAAAGGGCGGGCGCGGCAGTACAAAATCCAGCTATATCAGCATAGAGCTGATTTTGCAGCTCATAAAGCATCCGCAATGCCACGCGGCAGTGTTCCGCAAGGTCGGCAACACACTGCGCACAAGCGTTTATGCGCAAATCGTATGGGCAATCAATGAGCTTGGTTTGCACGACCGTTTTCGCTGCACGGTTTCCCCGATGGAATGCACCTATTTGCCGACAGGGCAAAAGGTGCTTTTTTTCGGTATGGACGACCCCGGCAAGGTCAAGTCTGTAAAGATGCCGTTTGGCTATATCGGCATTGCGTGGTTTGAGGAGCTTGACCAGTTCGATGGCGCGGAGCAAATCCGAAACGTGGAACAATCCTGCCTGCGCGGCGGTAACTGGTCAATTACATTCAAAAGTTTCAACCCGCCAGCAATGGCGCGGAACTGGGCGAACGGGTACGCTATGAAAGCGCGGGCGGGAAAGCTGATACATCATTCCACCTACAAAACAACGCCCGCAGAATGGCTCGGGGAGCGGTTTCTGGCCGATGCTGAATATTTGCAGCGCACAAACGAAACGGCCTACCGACACGAGTATCTGGGCGAGGTTGTCGGTAGCGGCACAGCGGTATTCGAAAACCTGAAAATTCAACCAATCACAGACGAGCAGTTGAAAACATTCGACAGAATCAAGCGCGGCGTTGACTGGGGCTGGTATCCTGACCCATGGGCATACAATGCAATGCACTATGACGCAGCGCGGCGCACGCTGTACATCTTCGATGAGCTGACACGGCGTAGAACCAGCAACAGGGACACTGCGCAACTGCTTTTGGATAAAGGGCTGACACGTGAGGATAAAGTCTGCGCGGATAGCGCCGAGCCAAAGTCCATCGCCGATTACAACAAGTACGGTGTGAAGACATTCCCAGCCAGAAAAGGGCCAAAGTCTGTTGTATACGGTACAAAGTGGCTGCAGATGCTTGATGCTATTGTCATTGACCCTGAACGTTGCCCGGACACAGCAAAGGAATTTAGCGAGTATGAATACGAGCGGGACGGCAAGACGGGGGAAGTGCTGGAAGGCTACCCGGATTTGAACAACCATCACATTGACGCAGTGCGGTACGCGATGGAAAGCACAGCGAACAAGGCGGGAGACACCGCCGAAACCAGATACAAGAGCATTTTCGTGTAAAGGCGGTGAGAAGACGTGAAAACATACCAAGATTTTGTAGCGGTTGGCGAGGACGAAAAGGCCCGCATGAGTTTCATACTGGGCGCAATCAATGAGTATAAGGCCGACCATAGCACACGCCTTGCAGCGAACGCAAACAAGTATTACCACGGAGAAAACCCTACAATCAACAAATACGAGAAAATCATTTACGACATGCAGGGCAAGGCGCACCGTGACATGTACACGGCAAATCACAAGATAGCAAGCAAGTTCTTTGGTTTGGCCGTAGACCAAGAAGTTTCGTATTTGCTGGGCAATGGCATTTCATTTCAGGAGCCGGAGACAAAAAAGGCGCTTGGTGCGACGTTTGACGAAGATATTATGGACGCTGCCCGCCATGCTTTGATTGACGGGCAGTCTTTCGTGTTCTGGAATCTCGACCATGTGCAGGTGTTCGCAGCAGAGGAATTTGTTCCTCTGTACGACGAGGAAGACGGCTCCATTAAAGCCGGAATCCGTTTCTGGCAGGTGGCAGACAATAAGCCACTGCGCGCCACGCTGTACGAGCTTGACGGTTACACAGAATATCTCAAGCCCAAAAGCGATGATATGGCGATTCTCAAGCCGAAACGCGCTTACAAGTTGAAGCTGCGCACCAGCGAGGCAGACGGCACAGAAATTTATGACGGTGAGAATTATCCCGGATTTCCCATTGTCCCGCTGAAAAACGGCGAGCAGGCCCACAGCGAACTACAGGGGCGACAGAATACCATTGACGCGCTCGACCTTGCCAGCAGCAACATGGTAAACAACGTTGACGAGGGCAACCTGATTTTCTGGGTGCTGACCAACTGCGGAGGCATGGACGAGCAGGACGATACAAAGTTCATTGAGCGTCTGAAAACGACCCATGTCGCCCACGCTGACGGTGACGAGGGCGCAAAGGCCACGCCACAGAGCATCGAAGCGCCGTTCCAAGGCACGCAGGCGACTATTGATATGCTCACCAAAAAGTTATACGAGGACTTTCAGGCCTTTGATTCTGCCGCTGTCAGCGCTGGCAACCAAACTGCAACGGCCATCAAGGCCAGTTATGTGCCACTTGACCTGAAAACGGACAAGTTTGAAAGCTGCGTGACGCGCTGCATCAAGGGCATTTTGGCGGTTGCCGGGCTTGATGACGATCCGACATACACGCGCAACCAGATTATCAACAAGCAGGAAGAGGCGCAGACGGTCTTGCTCGGAGCGGAATATTACGACGACGAGTACATCACGCGCAAGCTATTGACCATTCTCGGCGACGCAGACCAGTACGAGGATTTGATGAGGCGAAAGGCGGCAGAGGAGTTAGACCGTACAAATTACCAACCAGCCACCTAACGAGCCACAGAACCAGCCGGGAGAAGGAATGAACGGCAATGGCGAAACCTGATTACGCACACAAAATGACAGATGCCGAGCTTGCCAAGCTGGAACAGCGCATCGCAAAGCTGTATAAAGAAGCTGCTGACGAACTGACCGACACGGTGAAAGCCTATTTTGAGCAGTTCGAGAAGCGTGATGCGGCCATGAAAGAAAAGCTGGATGCAGGCGAAATCACCGAACAGCAGTACAAGCAATGGCGGCTTGCGCAGATGGGCCGAGGCAAGCGTTTTACGGCGCTGCGCGATAAAGTGGCAGAAAGATACACCGATGCCAATGCAACGGCTGTGGCATACGTCAATGACGCAACGCCGGGCATTTACAGCCTGAACCGAAATTATGCAGCTTACAAAATCGAGCAGGTTTCCGACAAAGCAGATTTTACGCTGTGGGATGAACAGACAGTGAAACGTCTGATCGTGGAACAGCCTGACTTGATGCCGTATTATCCACCGCAGCGTGCATTGCAGCGCGGAATTGACTTGAAATACGGCAAGAAACAGATTACAGCCAGCGTGACAAGCTCCATCCTGCAAGGCAAAAGCATACCTAAAATCGCCAATGACCTGCAAAACCGTATGCAGGATATGAGCCGTGCAAGCGCTATCAGAACAGCACGAACGGCAATGACGGAAGCACAAAATTCTGGTCGATTAGATTCTTATATCGCCGCTAAAAGAATGGGAATTGACATTCAAAAACGGTGGGTTGCCACATTAGACAACAGAACTCGCCATGCTCATGCGTGGGCAGATGGGCAGACCGTTGATGTTGAGAAACCATTTAACGTTGATGGACATAAGTTAATGGAACCGGGCGACAGTTCCGCACCGGGATATTTAATCTATAATTGCCGCTGCACAATGGTTTCTGTGCAACCTGGCATTGATGACGAAATCGGTGAAAGACGAGCAAGAGACCCAGAAACTGGGGAATTGGTTATTGTAAAAAATAAAACATACCCAGAATGGGCGGGATGGAAAAAAGAAAACGGGAAAACAGTTTTGAATGACTTGCAAGACCTTCAAAAACCTGTTACAATAAAGTCGATAGAACGAGTAAAAGTTCTGCCGAGCAGTGTTTTGGATGAAGTAGGGCAGAAAAAGTTGCAGCAAGCACACAAAGACCTGCTGAAAGAGGTAATGAACCGTGGAGGCATGGTCGAGGTAGCGCGATGCTACGATATGAGTATGCAGCCGCTATGCGATTATGTGTCACAGGATGACAAAGGCCGCGTAGAAATACCGGATTTTAGCGCTCCGTATATTGCAATTCACAATCATCCAAGTGGACTTACGTTTTCTCCTAAAGACGTTCTTAAGCTCGTTAAAAGAAAAAATATGGTTGGGCTTACCGCTGTTGGTAACGGTGGACAAACATATTTAATTGAAAAGACAAATAACTTCGATGCTAAGTCGTTACAATTAGCGCTTCAGCAAGCTTCAAAAGCTATAGAATCTGCAAATAATGACTTGGAAAGAATAAACATTATGCGAGCATTTCTAAAGAGGGTTAAAGAATATGGTATTGACTACAATCATTGACATAGATGAGACCTTTATCGAGGAAATGCAGGCGTTTTTAAAAAATACAACTATCGACCACAAATGGACAGACAAAGACATTGAAGCATTCGACGGTGACTGCCCAATTTCACAGGAGATTGCAAGAGACTATTTCGACACACTGAAGGCCCTCAACCGCCTCCCAGATGATGTTCCATGGATTCAAGAGGAACTGAAGCGTGAAAATAACGTTTGAAGACCACAGCGCCGAGGTACTAAAAACTTTAGATGCTGCTGCTTTACGTGCACTTACTAGATGTGGGTTACAGGCAGAAAAAAACGCAAAAAATTTATGTCCAACTGTCACAAGTAACCTGAAAAACAGCATAACATCAACTGTCGTTGAGACGGAAAAGGCCGCATATGTCGGAACACCTGTTGAATATGCAACTTATGTAGAATTAGGAACTGGTGTTCACTCCCCTACTCCGACAAGTGGATATTGGGTATATGTTGTCGGAAACGAAAGCAAAAAAAGCAAAACACCCGGAAAGCGCTATACATTTGAAGAAGCAAAACGCATTGTTGCAATTTTGCGAAGAAAGGGTTTAGATGCGCACATGACCGATGGCAGACGCGCTACACCATTTATCAAGCCCGCAGTGGCTGACCACGCAGACCAATACAGAAAAATAATTGAATCTGAGCTGAAAGGCAAATAAGCCTCTCGGCTCTTTTTATTGGGAGAAAAACACATGAAAAAGATTATTTATATCGCAATCGCAGTTATGGCATCAGTTTTGCTTTTGTGTGGCTGCTCCGAAGCCGCTAGAGCAAACTCCAATATTTCTAAACAGGCCGATTACTTTGAGAGTGAACGAAAAATCACCGTATACAACGCCAGAACAGACAAGGTCATTATGGAAGCCGAGGGATATATGTCTATCTCCAACAATTCCAGCAACGAGCTTGTCTGCACTGTAAAGGTTGGTCCTGATACTTACAGGAAAAATTACATCTACCTAAACAGCTACACGATGTATGTTGTCGAGGACATTACAGGAACACACACAGACCCGTACCATTACAAGCTGTATTTCCACACAAATGTGCTGCCCAGCGTTGAAGTGAAACCGTAAAAGGCAAGTTTACCTAGCAACTAACGAGATTTTCTCGGCCGTTGCTATTTTTATACGCAAAAACGGCGAAGCACTGCCGTTTTGAATAAAACGCGAATGTCGAAGAACTGACACCGAAGAAAAGGAGCGAAAACATTGGCTATTACTCGCAAGCTGCTGAAAGGTATGGGGCTGACCGAAGAGCAGCAGGAAACCATTATTGAAGCCCACACTGACACCGTAAACGGTTTGAAAGCGGACGTTGACCGCTATAAAGCCGATGCGGAAAAACTTCCAGCCGTTCAAAAGGAACTGGACGACCTGAAAGGAAAGGGCGATGACGGTTACAAGGCAAAGTATGAATCCGAGCACAAGGCTTTCGAGAATTACAAAAAGACCGTTGATGCCGAAAAGACAACCGCTGCCAAAGAAAAGGCAGTGGAAGCCGTGCTGAAGAAAATCGGCGTATCCGAAAAGCGCTTGCAGAGCGTGGCGAAGCTGGCAAAGGCTGACGGCCTGCTTGATGCGCTGGAGCTGGACGATGACGGAGCTGTGAAAGAGGTTGACAAGCTAGAAAAGAGCTTGAAGGATAGTTACAGCGAGTACATCACCACCACCAGCACAAAGGGAGCCGACACGCCCACCCCGCCCGCCAACAGCGTCGGCGCAAAGCTAACAATGGCCGACATCTACAAAAAAGATGAAAAGGGGCGCTATGTCATGGATTATGAAGCACGCCTGAAGGCCATTGAAGAGAATCTGAACAACCAGAACACATGAAAGGAGCCTTAAAATGGCAGCAACTAAAGTTGAAACCCTGACCACTCCCCGCGACAGTCTGCCCAATGTCTACACCGGCGTTACTGCTCGCGAGCTTGATTTTGTGACCCGCTTTGCCGACAACTGGGAGGCACTGCGGGAAATCTACGGCATCATGCGGCCCATCCGCAAGCAGGCAGGCACCTCGCTGGTGTCTTACACCGCTAGCGTTGCGCTGGAGAGCGGCACTGTGCCCGCCGGTGCTGTAATTCCCTATAGCAAGACCACTATCACCCCGGCCACAAAGGAAGACATCACCCTGCAAAAGTACGCAAAAGCCGTGCCCATCGAGGATGTGGACAAGTATGGCGCGACTATTGCCGTACAGAAGTCCGATGATGCTTTCCTCACCAAGCTGCAAAACGAGGTGATGAGCAAATTCTACACCTTCCTGAACACCGGCAGCCTGACCGGCGATGCTGCCTCTTGGCAGGCCGCACTGGCGAAGGCTCAGGGCGAGGTACTGAACAAGTTTGCCACCATTCAGAAGGATGTGACTGAAGTTGTCGGGTTCGCGAATATTCTGGATGCTTACGACTATCTGGGCAGTGCACAGGTGACCGTGCAGAACGCTTTCGGCCTGACCTACATCAAGAACTTTATGGGCTATAGCACCCTGTTCCTGCTGCCCGCAACTCAGATTGCCCGCAACAAGGTCATTGCGACCCCCGTAGAAAACATTGACCTGTACTATGTTGATCCCTCTAGCGAGTTCTCTAGCCTTGGTCTGACTTACACCGTGAGCGGGGAGACTCCCCTGATCGGATTCCACGCTCAGGGCAACTATGGCACTGCTGTAGGTGAGAGCTTTGCGGTTATGGGCATGGCTCTGTGGGCTGAGTATCTGGACGGCATTGCGGTTATCACTGTCAATCCTTCTGCAACTAAGGCCGCCGTAAACACTAAAGGCTGATAAAAGGAGGGCGGCGTAATGCTTGAAGAATTGATGAGGGAGTGCCGGAACTGGTTTAAGGTCCCGGATGGCGCGTACAGCGGCACATTTACCATCAAGGACGGCAGCATTACGCTGCCTTTTTTAGTTGAGGGGCAATATTTCCGCATCATAGGGAGCGTGTTCAACGATGGCGTGTACCAGTACGGTGCTGGCAGCTTGACCGATGAAACATTTGACGGTGTTGTGTGGGCGCTTGCTGTGCCCGCTGCCTTTATTTCTTTGGTTGAGGATGTGGAAGCATGGCGCAACAAGTATGAGAGCGCCGCAAGCAGCCCGTTCCAAAGCGAGAGTTTTGCAGGGTATAGTTACACCAAATCGAGCGCAAACGGCAATTCTGGCGGCTCTGTAAAGGGATGGCAGGGTGTGTTTGCGTCCCGTCTGAACAAATGGAGAAAGCTATGAGCCTTTTAGATGATTTTTCGCACAGCTGCATCATTATGGACAAGCTGACAAAGTCTGACGGAGAGGGCGGCTATTTTACCGAGTGGAGCGAGGGCGCAGAGTTTGCGAATTACGTTGCATTGGACAGCAGCCTTGAAGCACGGCAGGCCGAAGCGCAGGGTGTGACCAGCGTGTATACCGGCATTGTACGGAAAGATGTGCCCATCGAGTACGGCAGCGTGTATAAAGACGTGACGACCGGGGCATATTTTCGGGTCACGAGCCGCCCGGAAGAAAAGCAAGCCCCGGCAAGTGCTTCCCCGATGCTGAACGGCCTAAAAAGTTTTACGGCTGAACGATTGCGGGAGGGATTGCCGACATGACAAAGGGCGCTGCATTACAGCAGTTTTTCGGGCAATTTATGACCGCTTACGCCAGCAATGCCGTACCAGATGACGCGGTACTCCCCTACCTGACCTATGATGCCGTGTTTGACGCATGGGGCGGCGGGGCGGTATCGCTGACGGTCAACATGTGGTTCCATACCACGAGCGAAGCGGTGCCCAATGCAAAGGCGCTTGAGCTTTCGGACGCGCTGGGCATTGGCGGCGTGACGCTGCCGGTAGATGGCGGCTTGGTTTGGTTAAAACGCGGCTCCCCGTTCTGCCAGGCACTGGCAGATGACACAGACAAAAACCTAAAACGGCGGTACATCAACGTTACCGCCGAATTTTTATGCCTAAATTGAGGTGAAAGCATGAAATTTACTCGTATTCCTGAATCTGCGTTTAAGGAACTGGTCTTGAACGCAGGCTATCTTGCAACTACGTTTGACCCGGCTGCCGGTACTGCGCCGGAAGAGAGTGCGCTGCTGGGCGCTACGACTGGCGGCATCAACTTTACGGCTGTGCCGAGCTTTGCCGACTTTGGCGAGGACATCGACAACTGCCCCAAGAACATGAAAGAACTGAAACAGATTGAATCCTGGGATGTTAAGTGCAGCGGCACTTATGTTTCGGCATCGGCAGAGAATGCCAAGAGCATGCTTGGCGCTGCGGATGTTACGACTACTTCCAAGGTTTCCAAAATCACGCCACGCAACGACCTGAAAGACAGTGACTTTACCGATTTGTGGCTGCTGTGCGATTATTCCGACAAGCACGGTACTACGAGCGGCGGTTTCTGCGCCATTCATATGCTGAATACGCTGTCCACCGGCGGCTTCAGCTTGCAGACCGGCGACAAGGAAAAAGGCAAGATGAGCTTTGAATACACGGCGCACTACTCCATTACCGCGCAGGACACTGTGCCGTGCGAGGTGTATATCAAGGCCGGAGAGGATGAGGCATAATGCGGATTTTTTCTGAACTTGGCACTGATGAGGCACTGGAAGTCGTTTTGCAGATTGCGCAGCCCATCACAAACCTGATTGACGATGAAGCGCTTGTGAAAGAGATGCAGAAAACGATGCCAAAGGGCGAAACGACCCGCATTGCAATGCAGCGCTTCGGCCTTGCGAAAATCGTTAAGCTGCTGAACATCGCGTTGAAGCAGCATCGCGAAGATGTATACGCAATCCTTGCACCGTTTAACGGCCTGACGGTGGAAGAAATCGGCAAACAGAATTTCCTTATAACCTGCAAGCAAGTTGCCGACCTGCTGAACGATAAGGGTTTTGTTGATTTTTTCAAATCGTATCTCGGTGGCGGGCAGAACAAGTAATCCCTGTACTGCTGAAAATGCCGAAACTGAGCGCAAAGGCGCTTGTGTCGGCGCTGCCTTACGCTTTAAAAGCTGATTTTGAAGAACAGCTGTACAAGGTGTACATGACAGACAGCGCGTGGAGCCTTGTGGTGTCTGTGACAGGCGTAAAGGACAGGCCAGCGAGATATATTGACATTATCCACCCGCCCAAAGTGGATACGCGGACACCGGAACAGGTGCAGGCAGATTTCAAAGACTTTGCGGCGCGGCATGGATTGAAAACAAAAGAACGGCAGGAGGTGAGCGATTAAGTGGACGTATTTGACCTTTTCGCAAAAATTTCGCTGGATTCCAGCGAATACGAGAAAGGCTTGAAAAATGCGAAAAGCAGCGCAAGCGGATTAACGGGACTGTTCGGAAAGGTTGGTTCAGCCGCTTCAACAGTTGGGAAAGGCATCTTTAACGTTGCTACGAACGTTGCGAAAGTATCCGTTGCCGCTACTACGGCAGGTGCAACAGCAATTTCAGCGTTGACGGGACTAGCAATTAGCAGTTATGCAGATTACGAGCAGCTTGTAGGTGGCGTGGAGACGCTATATAAAACCAGCGCCGATAAAGTTCAGCAGTATGCAGCCGACGCGTATAAAACGGCTGGACTTTCTGCAAACGAGTACATGAACACAGCAACAACCTTTGCAGCTTCGCTTGTGTCTAGTCTGGGCGGCGATACGGAACAAGCGGCAGAGCTTGCGAACACTGCCATTTCGGATATGTCAGACAACTCAAATAAAATGGGCACGGCGATGTCTTCTATCCAAGATGCGTATAACGGTTTTGCCAAGCAAAATTATACTATGCTTGATAACTTGAAGCTCGGCTATGGCGGCACAAAAACCGAAATGCAGCGTCTACTTGATGACGCAAACAAGCTGAACGCCGCGCAGGGAAACTATACCAATTACACCATTAACAGCTATGCGGACGTTGTAAGCGCGATTCATGATGTTCAAAACGCAATGGGCATTACTGGTACGACCTCTAAAGAAGCATCAACAACGATTCAGGGGAGTGTAAATGCTACAAAATCCGCATGGTCAAACCTTGTAACTGGAATTGCCGATGATAATGCCAATTTTGGGCAACTTATCAGCAACTTTGTGGATAGCGCAACTACAGCGGCAAGTAACATCATCCCCCGCATAGAAGTCGCCCTGAACGGCGCTGCTAAGCTGATAGAGAGCCTTGTCCCTCCCATCATGGCAGAGCTGCCGAGCTTGATTGAAACCGTTCTGCCGCAGCTGGCGCAGTCTGCCGTAAACATCGTGCAGACGCTTGTGACGGGAATCAGCGCAAACGCGGCGCAACTTATTGATTCGGCAATTCAGATTATAACTGTGCTGGGAAACGGCATCTATCAGATGCTACCAACCGTTGCACAATCTGCCTTGCAAATCGTCTTGACGCTGGTTTCAAAGCTGAATGAGAACTTGCCGCAGATGCTTGACACTGCCGGACAAATGCTGATTGCGTTTGTAGAGGGCGTTTCGGAACACTTGCCGGACATTATGCTTGCCGCTGCATCTATCGTGGAAACCCTGCTAACCTACTTTATAGAGCATTTGCCGGACATTATAGAAGGCGCAATGCAGATGGGCGACGCGGTCATTGATGGCATTATTGATGGCATTTCGGCAGCTTGGGACGGCCTTGTCAGCTGGTTCAATGGTTTGTGGGACAGCCTGTTCGGGAACCGCTCTGTTAATGTGGATGTCAACAGTAGTGGCACAACCGGTGGCCGTGCAGGCGGCCTTGATTTCGTTCCGTATAACAACTATGTTGCCAACCTGCATCGCGGCGAAATGGTGCTGACAGCCGATGAAGCGGATGCTTACCGGCGCGGCAAGGGTAGCAACAACGGTTTTACCCTGACGCAAAATATTTACGCGGCAAAGCAGACACCGGTTGAACTGGCAGCAAGCACAGCTGCGTATTTCCAGCGGGCGAGGTGGGCGATATGAGTTTTTTAAGCAAGACTTTTAAATACGTCAACTCGCTGGGGCAGTCTATCGTGTTTGACTACGCGCATGGTTATCTTATCAGCAAGCCGGATGGCATTGATACAATTTCGGTCACTGCCAATACGGCGCAGGGTATCGGTGAAGTAGGCGCTACTGTACAATCTAAGGCCATTCAGACGCGGCCTATTACCATCAACGGAAAAGTTATCGGCGACAATGCGCAAGCGCTGAAAGACGCGCTTATGACCGTTGTACGGCCCGACCTGACCGGGGTGTTATATGCCGGAGACTGGCACATAGACGTTATTGTAACGGCATCGCCTACCATTGGTGCATCAAAACGCGGTGCGCCGTTTCAACTTGGCCTGCTTGCCCCCTACCCGTATTGGGAAAGCGGCGAACGAAAGGCAATGCAGCTGCGCGGCGTGCAAAAAGGTTTTAAATTCCCATGGAATATTAGCAAAACGTATTATTTTGGCAAAGTCATTGTGCTAAAATACATTGTTTTGCAGAATTTTGGGCAATTTGATGTGCCTTTTAGGCTGGAAATCAATTGCGTCGGCGAGACGGCAGCAAACGTAGGCATTGAAAACATGCTGACAGGTGAAGTGCTGCGGCTGGAAAAAACGCTTGTGGAAGATGAGCGTGTTGTTATCAA
>OLNT01000705.1_pt1 | contig 20431 bp, 15 predicted proteins | sample 1672641 | NCBI WGS metagenome assembly OLNT01 (sample SAMEA3136708, study PRJEB25190) | human gut metagenome
AATATTTTTGCATTTCATGAATCGATCTCTGTAATGACCATTTATTATTTTTCAAAGCCGCAACATTCTCTGCATCCTTCTGATCTGATAGAAATTTATTGATTTCCCACTGCTGCAGGCTGCACGTTCAACTTGATCACTCTGTCTTCCCATTTTAATCCATTCAAATCTACAGAAATGTACACCCATTCATCGCTGAGTTTAAGCTCTTTTCAGAGGGATTTTATCTGTTTCTCTCTTCCAGATATTCCAGACATTCATTCACACCTTTAATACCAAGTTCCTTGCACACTTTATCCTGAATTTCCACCAGACATTCCAAAAGAAGAGGATTAAACATTCCGCATTCTCCATTCAGGATCATTTCCATTGCCTTCTCATGAGAATATGCTTTCTTATATACCCGGTCACTTACCAGGGCATCATACACATCTGCCAGTGATACCACCTGGGCAGATATAGGGATTTCTTCTCCCTTCAGGCCATCCGGATATCCTTTTCCATCATAACGTTCATGATGCCAGCGGCATATTTCATAGGCATATTTCATCATCTCTTCATCATGATACATTTCCAGCCTGTCAAGCATCCGGGCACCTATGATCGTGTGCTGCTTCATGGCTTCAAATTCTTCCTTTGTAAGCTTTCCGGGTTTATTCAGAATTTTTTCGTCAATTCCAATCTTACCGATATCATGAAGTGCGGAAGCTGTGGCGATCATATGCTGCTGAGACCAGGAAAGATCGTAATTCTCTGATTTTCGCATCAATTTCTCTAGCAAAAGCTGAGTCAGAATATTAATATGCAACACATGAAGCCCGCTTTCACCATTTCGGAACTCTACAATCTGACTGAGAATCCCGGTCATCATACGGTTGTTTTTCTCTTTCTCATAAATCTGATCTGTTACCAGATGGATCAGACGCCTTTGCTTGGCATAAAGCTTGATCATATTGATAACCCGCTGATATACCACCTTAGCATCAAATGGTCTGCTTATATAATCCGAAGCCCCCAGTTCGTAGGCACGACGGAGATAACTCTCTGATCCTTCACTGGAAATCATGATCACCGGTATATCCTCGATCCATTTATCTCTGTTCATATAGGCGAGTACTTCAAATCCATCCATTTTGGGCATAATAATATCTAACAGGACCAATGAGATTTCAGTTCCATACTGCTCTAACATCTTCAGAGCCTCTTCCCCGTCACAGGCCTCCAGTATCCGGTATTCTTTTCCCAGAATTTCCTTAAGTATCTCACGGTTCATTTCAGAATCATCAACAACCAGAAGCTGGGGCAGGTTCCTTTTTTCCATCTTGTCTGTATTTTGCTTCTGCTCCCACCGGGTCACTACTATATTTTTATGTCCCTTGGCCATATACATAAGTCGGTCTGCTTTGGTGAGTGCTTCCTCCAATCTGCCATGGGTAAACATAGCTCCACCAATGCTCACTGAAAGCTTCAGACGATTAAAACCCGGAATATGCGTCGCATGGATCTTCTCCTGGATCATACGGAGCTTCTGTGAAAAGACTTCCTTCTCAATTCCGGGCAGGATCAGCAGAAATTCATCTCCTCCATAGCGCACCAGAATATCCGTACGACGGATATAATGCCGAATTACATTCACTACGATTGTCAGTACCAGGTCTCCTCCATCATGACCATAAGTGTCATTGAACAATTTGAAATCATCCAGATCGATAACTGCAACTCCGGCATTCAAAGACATATTTTTGACTTTTTCCTCAAAATATCTGCGATTATACGCCCCTGTCAGCACATCCTTATACAGCTTTTCACTATATACCGTCAGCTTTTCCGTCAGTTTTTCATATCCTTCCTCATCTGTCAGCGTGTTCTCGTCCAGCTTTTTCAGCATTTCCATTACATAAGGCTCACTGTCAATCTCCAGATACCTTGCAAATACCTGATACATATCAGAATCAAGAAATTCAATTTTGGATGTCTGTTTCTTCTCCTCCAGTGCTTTAAGGGAAATACAATTCTCACATCTTTTATCTTTATTCCAGAAAGCATAACACTGGCAAAGATTTTCTCTTCCTGCAAGCTTACTTTCCATTCCGGCAGCCTGCAGATCACTCCCTTTCAGGAGGCGGACTACATCAAAAATCTCCCGAAGCACCTCCATTTTATTCTCTGCTTCCTGCATCGTCATTTGTTTCCACTCAATCATTATTCCCAGCCTCTCACGAACAACAGCTTTTTTCTGCAATATAAACTTGTATTATTATACCACTTACTCATCATGCAGTACAACAATAATATTTTTTCCTAATTTCTTAATTTCATAAAGGGAGCGCCTCAAAAACAGTCCTTGAGGGGTGCGACCCCAATATCACGACCCCGCCAGTAATGGAAGAAATTCTCACCACATTTCTTGTCTCTGTTATAGCAGGCGTAGTTAGCTACTACATATGCAAATGGCTGGACAGCAGACGATAGACAGCAACAGTCTAAACGGAATAGTTCACCGTAACAAACAAGGAAGCCCCCAGAGCTGGCATCCCGACAGGGGCGTCCCCAACCGATGAGAAATCAGCAACATCTCAAATTTCAGGTATTGAGGATTATTATCTGCCATGTTAAAATGATGATATAAAAATTCATTTTCATTATCTCCAATATCAAAGGAAAGAAGGTGTTTTTTTCGCAATGAGTAATGCAAGAGAAACATTAGATTTTGAACAAAAGCATAAAGAAGATTTACAACGCCTTAGGGGTTTCCGTCTTTTAGATGATGATTTCATGAGCAAAATTTTTGAAGATAAGGAAGGAGTTTTGACTATGTGCAGAGAAATGGAAAATATGAGAAAGGCTGAACGCATTGAAATTGCTAAGCATATGTTGGTTTCCGGTAAACTCACCTATGAAGACATTGCCGCTTTTACAGACCTAACCTTAGAAGAAATCAAGGCTCTGGCCGTGCAAAAAACTGCATAACAAAAATGGCTCTCTACAACACGACTTATTTAGTATATGGGTATGTTGTAGGGAGTTTCTTATCTTACAATACCAGATATCATAGCAGAAAAGCCATCATATTACACTACGCCTTATTTGAAGCACTTACCAAATAATGGCCGGCGTGTCAACCACGGAATGAAGAAAGCCGCAGGCTGGGTGGACCAGTCTGTGACTTTTTTAGAGAAATTTTATTTAGTCTCAGTCCGTTTACATTGCAGAAGCGCTTCCAGTTCAGCAACTCTTTTAAGTGCTTCAGCAGTCTCTTTCTGTGCTTCTATTTTTTCTTTTTCAGCAGAATCCGCTCTCTGACGTTCCTTCTCTGTATTCTTGCGTTCAGCTTCCTGACCTTTTTCATACATGATCGTATCTCTCTCAAATCCCTTCATATAGCTTAAAGACACCTCCCCGTCCCGCTTTACAATATCCACCATCTTCTGGATATCTTTCAGTGTATCATTTACTGCATTTGTCTGAGTTGTGTTCTCCATATAGTTCAGGAACTGCCGGAGTTCTTCGGATATGTCATTACACTTTGTACCCTTGGTATACAATACAGTTGTCTGAGCACCATCATCGTATGGCATTTCCGGTTCTTCCACGCACATATTTCGTATCGTATATTTCACTCTGTCATAACCAAAAGGATCATAATTACAGATAAAGATCACGTATACTCTCTTTAACTTTCCAAAATCCTCTCCTGATTTCAGGCTGCGGCTGTCTATGATAGCATGATAAAAGCGGATCCTCTGTGGAAATGCGGCAATATACTTTGCTTTATCGTTCTTATCCGGCTCCAGGTCATAGATGGATGCATCCTCTGACGCATCTATCTCAGCACTGTCATCGCTTTCTACATAAACATCCAGCCGGGCTCCACGCAGATCCGTATTCAATCCTCCATAGGATTTCTGTGCGATCACTTTCAGATTTCGAAACTCCTTGTTAAACAGAAGTTTCAGAATCTTTCGTGTAAACTTCTCTCCCATTTCAGGATATGTCATCATGGCATTGAAGAGAAAATCATCCAGCAGGTTTAGCTCTTCCAGTTTTTTTCTTTCATTCTGCATCTGCATGCTCCTTTCCTTATGATGGAGGAAGCAGCATCGTTTCTACAGAATTTATATGTGCCGTTGTACTGTTTCCACCATATTTATTTCAGTTTCATACGTGGAATCAGATTGACCGAACGGCCTCAGAACTTTCCCAGATATGTAATTTCAGTGTAGCAAATGATGGCCGGCGTGTCAACCAGGGAATGAAGAAAGCCACAGACTGGGTGGATGCCAGTCTGTGACTCAGTTAGATTTTTATACTTTCTTTAGAGAACTTTTAAAACAAATTTCGTTTCTTTATTTTTCTGACATTAAGTGCGCCCCTAACTGCCTTCCAACCGCCTCTTACCTATATACTTCTACTGTTTTTTCTCCTTTGAAAAGAATATGTCCTTTATTAAACCCTCCCTGCAGCATACCTGGAACTTCCTGAGTTGTTGCCATAATATTATATTTTAGTTCTTTACCTTGTGCAATTACCCAATCTGGAGTTTCAACTTTCCAAGGAAAAGTCTGATAACTAGGACCACTAATAACAACACCAGTATTATAATTTTCAATTCTAATATTTTCTGAAGAAAATCTATCATCTCCCATAACTTCAAGGTTTGATAAATAACTTACAACAGCATCAGACTCTATATTATATGTCTGTCCCTCTTGAACAATATTGGGAGGACTTGTAATTATTAATTTTTGTTGTACTACTTTAATATTCCTCGTTGCTCTATATATAGTAATATTGTTAGGATTTTGATTTTTCCAAACCTTTAACTCAGCTCCTAATACAAATCCTTTCTCATTTGATCCAACAATCAATTTATCATACGCCGATTCACATGGCTCTACTCTAGTATCAGAATCTGATCCCGGTTCTACTATCTTATATTTAATACTACAATTTTCATCATTGCTATAATCAGGACCTTTATTAATATATATTAGGGCAGTATTAGCTGACATATATCCACAAGAGTATTCTCCACCAGCAGATAAGCTATCTGCATTTCCTAAAAATACAATTTCCGCAGTCGGTGTTACTGTCGGTGTCGGCGTTGCTGTTACCGTTGGTGTCGGCGTTGCTGTTACCGTTGGTATCGGCGTTGCTGTTACCGTTGGTGTCGGCGTTGCTGTTATCGTTGGTGTCGGCGTTGCTGTTACCGTTGGTGTCGGCGTTGCTGTTACCGTTGGTGTTGGCGTTGCTGTTACCGTTGGTGTCGGCGTTGCTGTTACCGTTGGTGTCGGCGTTGCTGTTACCGTTGGTGTCGGCGTTGCTGTTACCGTTGGTGTCGGCGTTGCTGTTATCGTTGGTATCGGCGTTGCCGTTATCGTTGGTTCTACATCTGTCTTATTAAATACTTCTACTTCATTTCTCAAACTAACACTATGTAATGTCTGTACCTCTTTACTTCCAACCTGTGTTGTCAACTGAAATCTCACAATGTTATCTGTTAACACCTTCGTTATATCAGAACGAAAATCCAACACACCTGTTGCCAAAATTTGCCCTTGTTCTACAGAATCATCTTCTTTCCACCCAGTGCTTCCATATTTATATTGATAATACTTTATTTCGGCACCTGTAGCATCCCAGTACATCAAAGACATTATATCTTCTGCTTGAGGTTGATAATTTGTTTGATTACCAGATGATATATTGATATTTGAACTAAAAGTCTGAATATCATTTGTATCATCATTTGTCTGCAACTCTTCATCATCTATACTTTGTATATCCAAATTATCCTTTTGTGACTCATAAACAGCAAAAATTTTATCCTGTGTACTATTTACTTTATTATTGGATTTAATATCATCATAAGTAATAGGATTGTTTCGACCATAGCCATAGTAAATACCTCTATTGGCATTAATAATCATATCCTCGATTTTATCAAATGTTTCCTGCGTCTCCATCTGAACTTTAGAGTTACTTGATGTATTTCTGTAAAAATTTGAACTTGATGTTATATAAGTCAGCACAACACCGGAAAAAATAGCTATAATAGCAATCGCAACAATCAATTCAATTAATGTCAGCCCACTGTTATTCAATCTGTGCTTCCTGCTGTGGTTTCTCATAAACGTTTCTCCCTCAAAATTTTATACTCTCGTTTCATCAGACATATTTCATATACAAATAAAATCTGTCATCCTGCGATAATTTCATATTTGCCAGTATCTTTCAAAAGATTAATTATTCTCGTTCTTCCTCCACCACTGACAATAATCTGATTACAATAGACTCCACCAGTAAAGATACTTTTACCATCTCGCAATTCCTGAAAAATATCTTTATCCCAATATGTCTCATTCTGACTCTGCAAAGGCAAAAATGCACCGGTTGCTCGATCATAAGTAATAATAAGACTCTCACCCACTGTCATTTCCTTCGCCTCATTGCCCCCTTCCACTTTATAGCTTATACTTGTTTTTGAGGGAGCAATTTTTTCTTCATCCTCATTCCATTTTATATTTTCTTTTCCATTTACCTTCCCACGATCAATAATGTAACTGATATAATAACCATCTTCACGTCTCTCTAACATCATTTCTCCTACAAGACGGTTAGATGCCTCTATTTTGGTTTTGTCCAGAGCGGATGCAATAGAATTAGCAGCTCTCTGCACCCTGAAGCCTAATATTGAGTTTAGAGATGGAACCATGATTCCAAGAAGTATCACAAAAATTGAGATTATGACAACCATTTCCACAAGAGTAAATCCCCTGTTTCTCTTTTTCATCTGTTTCCACCCCTTTTCTTCGTTTTGTGGTTTACACATAAAATCATTCTTTTTTCCAGTTTCTGTAGGTTACGCAATCTGCCAGATCATATGTGGTATAATTTTTGTTTGCATTCTGAGAGGTATCCGTTGTATTTCCTAATACATATTGATCCCCCATCCAGAAGAAATCCTGAGCCTTAATATTTCCGGCTCCGTCATCTATCTGCTGCTGGAATATCTTTGCTGCTTCTACAGGTGCTGCTTCCAGACATGCTTTCGGCTGTAGGGTAATTTTTCCATCTGTCATAATAATTCCCTGGAAATTGACTCCTCCTTCAATTTGTACATCACCAGTACATACAACCAAACGTAAATTTTTAGTCATATCAGAAGTAATAACAAGTGTCTTTCCTGTACCAGTCATACCATACTTTGAATTTGAAGCATTATTAGCCATTATGATACTTGGTGAACTACTGCCTTCAGGATATTGATATATTTTATCTGACTTATGCTCAACATATGTCCGTAATTTCTTTTCATTAACAAGGTTATCAAACACACTCTGATTAATTGAATCTTCATCATGTCCCGAAGCAGGATCATCCGGGTCTTTCACATTTTGTTCCAGATCGCCCATGTCCTCTACCATTTTTCTGTTAAGTGCATACCATTCATTTTGATAACGAATCTGGTCATTCAGTAATTTTGCCGACATCTGAGAATGTGTTGCTTCGTGCAGATTACCTTCTGCCTTCTCTCCGCCTTCATAGGAAAGAATATTTCCATTTGTAACATACATCAGATAAGCCTGACTGTCTTTCACATAAATTCCAGAATTTTCTCCCTGAAAATAGAAAGAAAGATATTGATCCATCTTTTTTTTCATTTCAGGATTTTTCTGATAGTACATACTCATAAATGAAACGGCATTTTCATCATTTTCAAAATTCAGATAAAAATAAACGACCTGTTCCTTCTGATCATATATTTTCTGAATTGGTTTTGTTTCTGATACGCCTATCTGACTCAGGGTTCTGTTATCCCAGCTTTTAACCGGTGCATTCCACTTTACAGGAACAGAATCCGAATCCAGATTGTTTTGTTCACATGCTTCATATGTCATAGGATTTGTAAAATTACTGCTGTCCATCTCATCGCTTCCCAGTATTTCTGCAGGTGCGAGATATGCCAACTGTGTTCCCTTTACAGTAATACTTTCTCCTGTCTTAACATCACTTGACTGAGAAATATAATTCTTTCCTGCAAGCATCAACTTCTGCACACCGGATAGATCCAATCTTGTAGACTTTCCATTAATTGCAATTGCACTGCTTAAATCCTTAGGCTTGTAAGAAGCATATACTCCTGTTTTTGTAAATTCACATTTAGAATCTTTTGCAGACTCCTCAGACCCATATCCATAATAATTTCCTGCAATTGTAACATCACTTGCAGTACCTCCTGATGCAACTGTTAAATCATCTGAAAAATATGTATTCCCAAGCAGATTAACAGTTGCAGCCTTTAAAGTCAGTCCTCTTGCCCAGAGAGAAACTCCTGACTGGCTGGTAAAGGAACTATTTGCCCCAACATTGACCTCATCTGAACAAACAAGATATTTTCCGGATAAGACAGAAAGTTTTCCGTTTGGTTTCACCAGAATGCTGACATCTTTTTGATTAGCAGATTTGTTCTCTAAGTTCTCACCATCTATTTTTCCAGCATAAATACTTCCGGATAATTTATTTCCTTCTGTACTAACATCAGGATCTGATTCACACACAATTCCACCATTAGCAACAACAACCATACTCATCAAATCAGGAAGTGTAGATGGTGTTGCAAATTTCACCTCGGGAATTCCAATCCATATGTCCGTTTTTATAATAGAGGCTCTGCCTTTTGGATCAACATAGATTGCTTGCATATTATTTAATTTTATTTTACTTTTTTTAGTAATCTTATCAGCTTGTGTTGCCGGATCTGGATTTACCACCAGTATAGGATCTACAATTTGGAGTGTTTCATTTTCTCCAACCTTTAAATCTACATATTTATCCTGTAATATACTATCTGTAACAGAAGTGGAACTATTTAATATCTTCTGTAATTTGTCATTTAACGTAGTGTAAAATAAATTACAAAACATCAACTGGCGTTCCTCATCCTGAGGAGTATCACTATCAGATTTGCCTTCATATTCTTCAAGAACCTGTATATAAGCCTCAGACATGGCATCACCAGCCACCTCCTGAAGACCTACACGGATTTCCTCAATAGCCTGCTCCGCAGTATAAAAACTGTCTTTTCCCTTCCAATCAGTAATTTTCATATAGAAGTTTGACATTGCTATATATAATACAAGCATTCCAAGAATACCTGTAAAGGCAATTGCAACGATTACAGCAAACAATGAAAAACCTTTATTATTTTTTTTGTAATTCCAGTTGTTATTTTTCATTCTTTTCTCCAGAAACATCAATCTTCTTTTGCTCCGTCTAATGATACAATTAAATCCTCTTTGGGAAAATTCTTTTCAGCAGCTCCTGCTTTATACACGCTGACCTTAACGGTATATATTCTGTCTGCTTCCTCTTTATCATCCAGTCCATTAAAACTCAGAATGTTTTTTGCTCCGGTACCGGAAACATTTCTTTCTCTTCCTGAACCAGCATCAACTCCCTGATAAGTTAATTTCATCTGGCTGATCTTGGGACGATCCAATACCTCATAAGAAATATTATAATCAAGATTTGTACGCAGCTTTGTCTGTGATCTGAACAGACTGGAATTGGTATTCCAGTTTGTATCTTTTTTCTCATTTATATATGGGTTCTCCTTAATTGTCAGAGACATACGATACATATTCTCTTTTCTGGCCAGCGAATTATCCTTTTTGCTTTCTTCGTCCTGTTGTTTGCTGACATAAAGATTAACAGGATAGTTATTCAGATTTTCAAAGGTAATTGTATCCAATGCTTTTGTTGCATTTGTAGAATTATAATTGGGATAATAGAAAATATAAATATTCTTTAATTCATTTTCCGGATCCTGTGTATAATCTTTCTCCGTATTTATCGTACAGAAGTACTCATCGGAATCTCCCTCATTATCTGTATCACCGCCACACTTACATAAATCCATACGACCGTAAACCGGATTATCTTCCGAAACATAATCATGTGCGTCAATTTTGTATTTAAATTTCACCTTGACTTCACCGATTTCTTCTTCATAATCTAACGTAACAACCAGAGTTTTTTTTGCGCTGTTAAAAACCTTCTCCGCAGACAGCGGTTCTGGTTCTGGATGTTTACTTGTAAACTCACTCAACCGTTCCTTATATCCTTCTGAACCACCAATGCCACAATATTTGTCTCTGTCATTTTCCCATTTTGTGTGTGCCACTTGATATTGCTTTTTAACCATATCTTCAAATTTATCCAGATATTTTTCTTTAGGCACAATAAAAAGAATATTAGATTTCGTATCCAGATTTGAGATATTTGGTGACAGATAATCATTCTTACCTTGTTCATTATTTGTAACTGTTTTCTTCTTATATCCAGAATCTGAACTTCCATCAAACTCAACCAGGGCATCAAATGACTCATGATTATTAGTCACATTTGTCAGTTCGAAAAAATATTTCGAAGCATTCTCTCCGGACTTTCTTGCATTAAATTCATAAGTTTTACCATTATCCTTAGAAATCACAGATGCTGTTATATTCTTTTCATCTACACCTTCTCTGTATTTACTGACGTCTTTATATACTGCATTCTCACTCTCATCTTTAGACTGTAAAACTTCTTTAATTCCTAATGTACCATTCAGCACTTTATCAACCTGAGTATTCAGAAAATTAAGTCTCGTATAACCGGTACTATCCACCGGATAATTAAAGGCCAGCGAAACTTCTTCAAATTTCTTCGCCTTAATTTCCTCCATAATATTCTGCGCCACAGTAGTTGCTTCCATATAAATATTAGACTTCTTGTTTATCCTGTTTGACGTCACGAAGCTCTGCAGGAGCACAATCGCAGTTATGGAGAAGATGCTTACTGCCACGATAACCTCCAGCAGTGTCATACCTGCGTTTGAGTTATTATATTTTTTTCTGTCCAACTGTCTATGCTCCCTTCCCTTCTGTCATAAAAACACAGTTAGAGGGGCTCTGATTTCTCTCCCCTCTAACATACTTTCCCTATTGCGCCTGTCCAGTCGTCTCAGCAGCGGCTGCGTCCTGCGTGTTTGCTCCTTCCTGACTGTCTGTTGTCTGGCCGTCAGCGCCGGTGTCGGAAGCCGCCTGTTCTGCGTTTGTCTCTGCGGCTTTCGTTTTGTTCTTCTTGCTTTTTTTGCTCTTTTTGCCAGACTCTATTGTTCCGAAAATATTATCTGTTCCGTATGCTACGCTTCCTGCGTCCGGTTCTGTATAAGTCTGGCCTGTTCCTGCCATGAAAAACAGGTTTACTGTAATACTGCCCGAAAGATTTCCTGTTGAGGAGTCAAAGGAGGCATTTACATTATCAAGTGTCATCCTGCCTGTCTGGTCAGCCAGATAGTCAACCATATTCTTAAGGCTGGCATAAGTTCCCGTAAACTGCATGGTATCCTGTGTCCGGTAGAGTACAGGACTGGTGAACACACTGTTCAGATTCTCCACTTCTGCATCGGAGGCAGCCTGACGCTCATTCTCTCCGACTACATCTGTGCCCTCGATCTCATCAAGCTGAGACTGGGTCTGCTCATTTGCCTGCTCTGAGAGAGTCTGGTCAGGCAGACCTGCCAGGGGGTCTTCTGTACTTCCGTCCAGGGAAGCCACAAACTCTCTTGTGCCCAGACCTACATTGAAGATCTGCATGTCCAGGGAATTTTCCATATTCATGGAAAGTACGATTCCGTCTTCAGGACGGATATCTGCCGGAAATGCAGAGGTATATTCACTGACCTTTGCATTGATATCTTCTGTCTCCTGCAGATAAAAATCCCTGTCAGCAGCCAGCTTCAGCAGGTCATCCAGCCTTGTCTTCAAAGGCTCGGTTGATGCCTGGATGCTCTGTGCCTCTTCCATCTGCGGTCTGTATCCTAAGAAATATCCTGCTGCAAAAACACCTACTCCAAGAAACATCAGCAGTATTTTTTTATCACGCATAGAAATATTTATGTCCATAATTAATCCTGCCTCCTATTACTCTCCTGAGCTGTCCAGCGGTGCCGGATCTGAATATGTACAGAGTACACTTAAGGATACGGTTCCATCCTCAGCCTCGTCAATTCCTGTAGTGGTTACAGTAGACAGGCTCTCAAAGGTACGAAGCTGCATGATCGTGTTCGCTGCTGCTGATTTGCTTCCCACACGCATGGAAAAGCTGACCTGCGTTCCTGTAGAGCTGAAGTTCTCCACTGTAATATCCGAAGGCATTTTCTCTTCCAGCTCTTCGATAAAATTCTTAAGTCCCTCATTTGGGGTATTTGTATACTGATACATATTCTGGTAATTGTCATACTGTGCCTTTGCACTGGTATAAGCACTGTAAATCTCCTCAATGGAGCTCTCTTCTGAGATTCTCTGATTCAGCCGCTCCTGCTCATGCTGCTGATAAATACGGTTTGCATATCCTGCAACTGTCAGCACAACTCCTGCCACTGTTCCGACCACACAGATAATGATGGCACCGCTCAAAGTCTCTTTCTTTTCTTTCTTCTTTCTGTTGACCTTGTCCATCAGGTTTACACCTGAAGTGCCCGGTGAAAGAACTGCAGCGTAAAGGCAGGCTTCCTGTGCGTCCCCGCCTGCAGGCAGGGCAAAATTCTTAAACTCCTGTAATACGTCCACCTGCTGTCCCAGCTCATTGGTAAGAAGAAGCATCAGCCCCTTTACCCGCGCACCAAGACCGCAGCATACGATAGAATCAAAGTTTGTATCCGTATGGCGGGAAATATAATAATCCATAATACGGGAAATATTTCCGATCAGGTATCTGAGGCTCTCTGTCACCTCAGCCCTGGCAGTTTCCAGCTTTCTCTCCTCATCAGAGATCTCCTCATCAAAAGACTCCATGTCAAGGAAAGGATTGATACATTTTCTGCTGCAAAGCACATCCAGAGCCTCATTCGCATCCAGCCTGTCCCCAAACTCCGGGAAAGCCCTTACTGTCTCTGCCGCACTGTCCACACCGTAATTAATATTACGCTGGAGGGTCAGTTCACCGTCCTGGATGATCGTAATGCTGGTTCCCGTATATTCCACCTTAACCAGAATATGAGTTCCTTTTGCATACTCATCCTTTACTGAATGATAAATACTGTCACCTGTGCAGGTGATCCCTGTCATTGTCAGTCCTGCATTCTCCGCAAACTCACTGTAAGCTGCTGAGATTGCTTTCGGAGCGGCATAAACCATCAGATGGTACTGCTTTGTCTCTTCCTTTCCGTCCTCAGATTTCTGGCTCTCCACATCGACCACACTGTAGGACAGCACATACTTACTCACATCAATGGGAAAATAATCTGTGGCATTTGCCTCTATAATACTCTGTATCCGGTTTGCTTTCACAAAAGGGATACGAACTTCCCTGCTTGCGATCCTGGTAGAACCTGTGGCAAAATATACTTTCTTTGTCCTGATCTTTCTCTGGGAAAGCTCTGCCTTAAGATTCTTCCCGAGAGTTTTTGTATCACGGATCTGTCCATCCTCCACAGCCCCCTGAGGTGCCGGTATACAGAAACAATTATGGATTTTGCCCTTTTTGCCACGTACTTCAACTTCCGCAACCCTGATCTGAGATGCCTCTGCCTCTATACTCAAAATTTTCGCCATTTGTATTTTCCCTCCGTATGAGCCGCTGCCCTCTACAGACAACCGCCCTTTTTCAATTACAAAAATAAATTTTAACAGATAAAACATTTTAAAACTCATTTTTCTAACTGAAAAATTCTATGATTTTCAGTTAAAAATTAATGACAGGTACCAGCTGATCCACTTATTTCCCCACAAAGCAGCCAGCAAAATCCCGGCTGACAGATAAGGACCCATGGCAAGCATACGCCCTGCCTTCTTCCTCACCATGCGGATAATATGGACCACAGAGCCAATAATACATCCCAGCACAAAAGCCAGCAAAATCAGCTTCCATCCAAGGATTAGACCACAGGCAAACATCAGCTTAATGTCACCCCCGCCGATCGCTCCACCGCCACTCACCAGATAAAGAATCTCCAGCACACCACTGACACAGACCATCCCAATCAGATGCTCCACCAGATTCCCCCTGTCAAGCACAGCCATGACAACTCCAAGGACAAACAGAAACACATTGATTCCAAAAGGAATCTCATACGTCCGCCAGTCAATCACACTCAGAACCAGAAGAGCTGACGCCATCAAGCAATAGATCAGGCTGAAACTGTTCAGACCATTGACTGCACAGATCAATACATAAATAAACCCATTCACTGCTTCGATCATGGGATACTGCACTGAAATCGAAGAGCCACAGTTACGACACTTTCCCCCAAGCACCAGCCAACTAAACACCGGAACCATATCATACCACTTAAGCTTCTTCCCACAGGTCATGCAATGAGACGGCGCCGTCACAATAGACTCATGCAACGGAATCCGGTAAATACAGACATTCAGGAAACTTCCAATAGTAATTCCGAATATAAAAATAACTATGTAGGGGAGTAAATTTAAAAAAAGGAGCATAGGAAAATCCTTTCGTTTTTATCGTTATTTGGCATCTTTTGAGCCTTATTCTGTTGAAGTGAAACATTAATTTTTGCCAGACTTCTTTATGTGTAAATCATATTAATTTTTCGAGAATCATATGGTATTTACCGTATGATTCCCGAAATCATTGTTTAGCTTGATATCATAATCTGATGATTCTTTTTATAAGCTATAGCAGATTAAAAAATAATGTGATATACAAATTCTTATTACTTAATTCCGTCAGTACCAGTCGCCATATAATTTGCAAATGGGTCTGTTTTACCCTCAGCTTGCTTATAATTTACAACACTATATTCCGCTTTTGTACCACCATCTTCACTAACAGTAATTACCGCCTTAATAGGAGAAGCTGCTCCATCATTCCACTTCTGAGATTTTGTGTTTGTAGATTTCCACTTTGGAATAGATTCATCTAAAGCCTTTTCTATAGCTACTTTTCCCGGTGTACCAGTAGTTTTTTCATCACTGCTCACAGAAGTTGCAGTATCGTCAGCTGTATTAGATATCTGAATAGTATAAGTTGCGGCCGGAAGTTCGCTTGCCGGATCAGCAGCCAGAACTTTAACAACCTTTACCATCTCATCCATATTATTTGCATCTGCTGCTTTTCTGGATTTCTCTACATATTTAGTATACTGTGGTGCCAGTAATCCTACTAAAATTGCAAGAATCGCAATTACAATTACAAGCTCTACAAGTGTAAAACCTTTATTATTTTCTTTATTCCTTTTAAACATTTTTATATCCTCACTATATAATTACAATTTAAATTATTTACTTGTCTCTGATCCTGTTGTCATATAAGTGTTAAATTTAGTATCACCATATGTTACAGAAGTACCGCCGTCCTTACCAACTTTTACAGTTGCAGTAATAGCTGCTGCAACTCCTTTATCACCCCATTTTTGAGATTTTGTGTTTGTGTTATACCAAGACGGAATTGAATCTTCAAGTTCTTTTCCCAATCCTGTTGTTACATTACTCTTGTCAAATTTGCTAGTGGCTGCTGTATCAGCAGTTGCATCTAAAGCTCTTACTTCTACAGAAGTACCATCTGCAGGAGTAATTTTTATTGTATATTGACCTGCTGCCAACTCATTCGCCGGATCAGCCGCATAAACCTTAATTACCTTAACCATCTCATCCATATTGCTTGCATCTGCTGCTTTTCTTGATTTTTCTACGTATTTGGTGTACTGTGGTGCCAGCAGACCTACGAGGATTGCCAGAATTGCGATTACGATAACAAGTTCAACAAGTGTGAAACCTTTGTTATCTTTCTTTTTGTTCTTGAACCATTTGAACATTTTACATCTCTCCTTTTCATGTTTAGTGTGTGTATCTGATGAATGCAGTCTCCTATGCCAGACTACAGCACATCCTGTTTCTTCGGAAACTTTTATTGCGGTTCCCAATCGCAATCCGGGACTTTTATTACAGATTATCCAATCCACTGTACATAGCCCCAATCGGTGAAACCACCGCCACAACCAGCGTACCGACCACAACAGCCATAAACACAATGATCAACGGCTCCATAGCCGCCAGTACACTCTGGGTAGTCATTTCCACCTCTTCATCATAGTAATCCGCCAGCTTCTCCAGCATATCCTCAATATTACCAGTTTCCTCACCAATCCCAGTCATATGGCACACCATAGGCGGAAAAATTTTTGAGGCAGTCAGCGGTTCTGACAGCGGAATACCTTTCATTACTTCCTCACGTGCTTTCAGCAGTGCATTTGTGTAATGAATATTATTGACGATCTTGGACACTGTCTCCAGTGCATCAATAGTAGAGATACCCGACGACAACAGTGTACTCATTGTCCTTGCAAACTGTGCGCAGGCAGTCTTTACTGTCAGCTTTCCAAACAACGGCATCTTCATCTTGACCCTGTCGATGGCAAGTCTGCCCTGTTCTGTCCTGTAGATCATCTTATATGCCACAATCACCAGAATGATCAGTCCCAGGATCATATACCAGTGTTCTGTCATCCACTCACTGGTATTCATAACCCACATGGTAATTCCCGGCATCTCCACATCCAGATCTGCAAACATATCAATAAAGATCGGAATAACGAACAGAAGCATAACAGCCACAACTCCAATCGCTGCAATAATCAGAATGATCGGATAGATGGTTGCCTTTCTGATGGTTGCCTTCAACTTGGCTTCCTTCTCAAACTGTATTGCCATTCGTGTGAAAGCCATCTCAAGGCTTCCGGAGTTCTCACCTGCCTCTACCATATTGATGAGCATTGGCGGGAAAATATCTGACTGGCCTCTCATGGAGTCTGCCAGTGTATTTCCTTTCTCCACACTGAGAAGTACCTCTGAGATGGCACGCTTCAGCCATTTGTTCTCTGTCTGTTCTGAGAGCATCTGCAGGGCTTCTTTCATTGGAACACCTGCCTGGGTGATGCTGACGAACTGACGGCAGAATACACTGAGATCTCTTGGCTTTACTTTCTTTCCTATGGAGAAATCTATCTCTTTGTTCAGGGCGCCCTGTTCTTTTACAGAGACTGGGATCAGCCCGTCGTTTTTCAGGATATCTACAACTTTCTCTTTGTTGTCAGCCTCAATACTTCCTCTTTTCTCTTTTCCCCTTTTATCTACTGCCATGTAGGTAAAACCCGGCATCTTATCACTTCTTTCTATCAGTCAGGCTCAGGGTGTCTGCCAGATCGGGTTTCTGTCAGAAGTCAAAGCTGACTTTTTTGTTCATGCTGACCGGATCCTGGGCATATGTCACTGCATTGTCAGCATCGATCAGTTTTCTCATATATAAGTCATACAGCGCATCATCCATTGTCTGCATTCCTGCACGTTTGCTGGTCTGCATCACAGATGAGATCTGATAGGTCTTGCTCTCTCTGATCAGGTTTCGCACTGCATTATTTGCAAAAAGTATTTCAAGTGCAGCTACACGGCCGCTTCCGTCTGCTTTCTTGAGAAGCTGCTGGGATACAACGCACTCTAATACAGAGGCAAGCTGGATCCTTATCTGCTGCTGCTGATTTGGCGGGAATACATCGATGATTCTGTCGATAGTCTTGTCCGCACCGATAGTATGAAGGGTGGAAAATACCAGATGACCGGTTTCCGCCGCTGTGATGGCAGTGGAAATGGTTTCCAGGTCTCGCATCTCTCCTACCAGGATCACATCCGGGTCTTCTCGGAGTGCAGCCCTCAGTGCCTGTGCATAATTCGTTGAATCACTGCCGATCTCTCTCTGGTTTACCACAGATTTATCATGTCTGTGCAGATATTCGATGGGATCCTCCAATGTAATAATATGGTAAGGATAATTCCTGTTGATCACATGGATCAATGAAGCCAATGTGGTTGATTTCCCGCTTCCTGTCGGTCCTGTTACCAAAATGAGACCTCTTTTCCGCGTGGTCATCTCCACTACCTCTGCAGGAATACCAAGCTTCTCAGGTTCCGGGATATTGAAAGGAAGGCTTCGCATAACGGAAGCAAGTGTTCCTCTCTGTTTAAACACATTTACGCGAAAACGTCCCACACCTGAGATGGCATATGCGAAGTCCGTCTGTCCATTGTTCTGTAATTCTTCTCTGTGACGGACATCCATCAGGGGCATGAGAATGTCTTCAAGCATCTGCGGGGTAAGGCGTTCTCCCTCTATGGGGGTCAGTACACCATCGATCCGGTAGCTGGGCGGCCGACCGGTTGTCAGGTGGATATCGGAAGCCTTTACCTTCACTGACTGTATCAGTATTTCATCTAAATCATACATATTTCCTAATCTGCCTCGTAACTCCCTGAGAATCTCCGGAGAACTCCGGTTCCGCAGGAATTCCTTCTATATTAATAGTCGTAAAATTAATAATCTATAAGTCTCAATCATTCATAAGATGCCTTAAGCATCTCTTCCACAGAAGTGGTGCCATTCAGCACATAGCTGATACCATTCTCTCTCAGTGTGCGCATACCGCTGTTTCTGGCTGCGCGTTCCAGTTCCTCTGTTGTTCCATTCTCTGCGATCAGGTCGCGGATCTCGTCATTGACCTCCATGATCTCGAACACACCGATACGCCCGTAATATCCTGTATGGCTGCAGAAATCACAGCCACAGGGTTCATAGACATTTACGTCCTCCTGTGTGTTCATCCTCAGCACTCTCTTCTCCTCAGAGGTTGCAGGGCGCATTTTTTTACAGTGGCTGCACAGCTTACGCACAAGGCGCTGTGCGATAACTCCTACAACAGAATCTGCGATCAGATATCTCTCCACTCCCATGTCCGCCATACGGTTCAGAGTACCTACTGCATTGTTGGTATGCAATGTAGAGACAACCAGATGTCCTGTTATGGATGCCTGTACTGCAATAGCAGCAGTCTCCCTGTCTCGAATCTCACCGATCATAATAATGTCCGGGTCCTGACGGAGAATAGAACGAAGGGCTGACGCAAAATTCAGGTCTACTTTGTTGTTGACCTGTACCTGATTGATGCCCTCAATATCTGCCTCCACAGGATCCTCTACTGTTACGATATTGACTGCTTCTTTATTTAATTCACTTAATGCTGTATACAGGGTAGTGGATTTACCGCTTCCTGTCGGTCCTGTTACAAGAATGATCCCGAAAGGACTGGCCAGCATATGGTTGAAACGTTCCATCTCATCGGGTGGAAGTCCCAGATCTTTCTTGTTACGTGTAAGGTTCAGTTTTGAAGAGAGTCGCATTACGATCTTCTCTCCGTGTACAGTAGGCAGAGAGGAAATTCGGATATCATAGTCCTGTCTGTCTACCATAATGGACATACGTCCGTCCTGAGGTTTCCTTTTCTCTGAGATATCCATACCTCCAAGGATCTTGATACGGGTGGAGATTGCAGGGAGAAGGCTGTTGTCATATACCATACGCTCATAGAGTGCACCGTCGATCCTGTAACGGACGCGTACTTTGTTCTCCAGAGCTTCGATATGGATATCACTGGCCCTCTGGCGGATTGCCTGTTCAATAAGGGAACGCACCAGCTGTACAATAGGTGCATCACTTACATCTGTATCTGTATCGTCGTCTGCTGCTCCTCCACGAAGCTGTGCCCTCTCCTGAGTAAATCGTCTGGCTGCATCCAGTGTCTCCGATGCGCCGTAGCATCTGTCGATTGCCGCAAGAATATCTCTGGTTGTAGCAATGTAAGGCTCTATCTGCAGGTTTGTCACGATAGAGATGTCATCGATTGCAGCCATATCCATCGGATCTGCCATTGCCAGATGAAGGATATTGGCGTTGTAGGGATCCAGTTCAAAAGGAATGCAGGTATATTTCTTAAGAATGTCTACACTGACCAGGTTTCGGACTTCTTTCGGGATCGTCACGCCTGTCAGCTGAACGACTTTAAGCCCCAGCTGCATCTGGAGGGCACGAACGATCATATCCTCAGTGATAAAGCCATTATCTACCAGAACTTCACCGATCTTCTTGCCGCTTCCCTTCTGCAATTCCAGGGCTTTCTTTAATTCATCTTCAGTCAGTACATTCTGCCTGATGAGCATGTCACCAAGCCTCATTCTCTCACGTCTTAATGCCATCTGTGTATCTCTTTTCCAGACACAACAGTGTGTTCACTGTTTACAGAACAAATCATCTGTTGGTGTCTCATCTTCAGATTTTACTGTAATATCAGCAACAAAAAAGAAGGAATTTCTCCTTTTTTTTGTTGCTGATATTATATTATTGGTTTAAAGTTAACATATTTCGTACACTTTGTCAATTTTTGTTTCCATATTTTCGAATATTTTTTTCGCTTTTGAAGCATATTCCGCAGGCCAATAAGCAAATTCGTCAGTTTTTGCTTAACCGTTTAAGTTAACAGCTAAAAAAGTTTACACACAAACAAAAAAGAAGGGAAAGCCAGACTTTTTTGTATGAC
>OLNT01000712.1_pt1 | contig 20326 bp, 18 predicted proteins | sample 1672641 | NCBI WGS metagenome assembly OLNT01 (sample SAMEA3136708, study PRJEB25190) | human gut metagenome
CATCCTTGCGGGTCCGCGGGGGTCCGGGCCTGGGCGTGCTTTGAGGGGGATGCGCCTTGGGTGCTCGTTGGGCGGCTGTTTGCGGCTGCGCCACGCGGGTGCTGGGCGTTTTTTCGAACATCCTGCGTTGATTTGCGGCATTTCGCGGGCGGCATGTCCCCCGACCTGGGGATGTTTCGTACTATGTCATAGGTAGATGAGGTTTCCGAGCTACTGCGGAGGCGTCTTGCGTGTTTTTCGCGCATCGACGCTTGGGAAGGCGTGAATTGTCCGAATACCAGCATAACCGCGTGCAATCGCGCGGCGCGCACGCAGCCCCGCAAGGGCAGGGTCCCGTGCGGCCCGTTTCCGTTTCCCAAGGTAGGCGCAAGCCCAAACGCTCGGGCGGCGTGTGGCGCGTGGTGTTCATCATCTCCCTCATCGTGTTCTTATGCGCCGCAGGCGCGCTGGCCTTCATCGGCTACGGCTATTGGCACGGCCAGCAGAACAACAAACAGCTCGAGCAGATCGGCTTCAACGCTCCCGATGCCGCTGCGCTTCAGCGTATGGACCTTGCAAGCTTCACCGTCGATTGGGACGCTTTGCGGGCCATCAACCCCGACGTGGTGGGGTGGATCTACGTTCCCGGCACCACCGTCAACTTCCCCATAGTGCACGGCATCGACGACGAGCACTACCTGAAAACCGACTTCTACGGGCAGACCAGCTGGGTGTCGTTCGGCAGCATCTTCCTGTCCGCGGCCAATGCCGCCGATTTCTCCGATGCGAACAACATCGTGTACGGCCATCATATGAACGACGGTTCCATGTTCTCGCCCTTCGCCGATTTCGGCGACGCGGACACGTTCAACGGCCACCGCATCGTGTACGTGTTCACGCCCACGGCGAACTACCAGCTCACCACCTTCTCCATCGTGCATTGCGCGGCAGACGATCCTTTGGCTCAAACGGCGTTCGCCAGCGAGCAGGAGCGCCAGGCCTACGTGCAGGACAAGGTCGACCGTTCCGTCGTCACGGTGGCGGGGCTTCCCTCTGCCGCCGACATGAAGCACACGTTCGCGTTCTCCACCTGCGATAACCTGGCCAGCAACGGCCGGTGGGTGCTGTTCGCGTACGAATCCGGTTCAACAGCAGCGGCCAGCAGCGTCGTTGCCGATGATAGCAACATCAACCCCGAGGACGTGGCCGCCGTCAGCGAAGCGGCAAAGGAGACAGCAGCATGAGCACCTCGATTCTGCCGGGAGAGCGCCCCGACCGCTTGGAGGAGGAGTGCGCCGTGTTCGGCGTGTTCGCCCCCGGCGAGGACGTTGCACGTATGACGTGCTTCGGCCTGCAGGCGTTGCAGCACCGTGGGCAGGAGTCGGCCGGCATCGCCGTGGGCGATGGCGAGACCATCATGGTGTCGAAGGACCTGGGCCTGGTCACCCAGGTGTTCGACGAGTCGCGCCTGGCCGCGCTCGAAGGCTATGTGGCCGTGGGCCACGCGCGCTATTCCACCAGCGGCGCCGCGGCGTCGTGGGAGGCCGCGCAGCCGCATATCTCGGCTATCGACGAGATCCTCATCGCCTTGGCGCATAACGGCACCCTGGTGAACACCAACAGCCTGCGCGCCCGCCTGATCGACGAGGGCATTCAGCTGCGTGCGGGCACCGACTCCGAGGTGGCCGCCAAGGCCATCGGCAGCGTCACGCAGAAGACGCACCACCTGCGCGAGGGCATCCGCTATGCCATGCAGTACATGGAGGGCGCCTACGCCATGGTGCTGGCCAGCCCCGACACGCTGTATGCGTTCCGCGACCCCAACGGCATCCGCCCGCTGTGCATCGGCAAGCTGCCCGAGGGTCGCGGCTGGGTGGTTTCCAGCGAAACCTGCGGCCTGGACATCGTGGGCGCCGAATACGTGCGCGACGTCGAGCCCGGCGAGATTGTGCGTTTCAACAAGGCCGGCGTCACCTCCGAGCAGGGCGTCGAGCCGCGCAAGCGCGCCAGCTGCATCTTCGAGTACGTGTACTTCGCCCGCCCCGACTCCGTCATGGACGGCCAGTCGGTCTACCAGGCGCGTCGCAACATGGGCCGCATCCTGGCCCGCGAGGCGCCGGCCGACGCCGACTTGGTGCTCGGCGTGCCCGACAGCGGCATCCCGTCGGCCATGGGCTTCGCCTTCGAAAGCGGCATCCCGTATTCGGACGGCATCGTGAAGAACCGCTACGTGGGACGCACGTTCATCCAGCCCACGCAGGCCATGCGACAGCTGGGCATCCGTCTGAAGCTCAACCCGCTGCCTTCCGTCATCCGCGGCAAGCGCCTGGTGGTCATCGACGACTCCATCGTGCGCGGCAACACGTCGAAGAAGCTCATCGAGATGCTGCGCGACGCCGGCGCCACCGAGGTGCACATGCGCATCGTCAGCCCCGAGGTCATGTGGCCGTGCTTCTACGGCATCGACACCGACACGCGCGACCAGCTGATCGCCGCGAACATGACCAACGACGAGATGTGCGAGTGGATGGGCGCCGACTCGCTGGCGTTCATCAGCTTGCAGGGCCTGCGCGACAGCCTGCCCAACGTGCGCACGCCGGGCTACTGCGAGGCATGCTTCTCGGGCGAGTACCCCGTGGACATCCCCGCCTACACCGCGCGCAACAGCTTCATGACCAAGGCCGACTTCGCCGCAGCCTACGAAAAGGAAGCGCAAGAAGCGGAAAACACCCAAGTCAGCGTCTAGCAATCGCAAACACGCCAGACAGTTTGGCCGGACAGTTAGGGGACGTAGCGTTAAGTGTCCGGAGTTGGACGAACGAGAACGAGTCCCTGATCGCGAACGGGGGATGGAGGGGTGTCCGCCGTTTGCGGTTCGCGGTCCGCGGCTCGCGCGAAACCGGACAGATAAGGGTACGTCCCCAAGTGTCCGGGTTTTGGAAGGTTAACGGTGCGGGAGCGCTGGCCGCAGGGTCGGTCGGGTTCCCGCCTATCAGATAAGGAGCATCCAGTGACGAAGCAGGAAGTTACGTACCAGGCAGCAGGCGTGGACACCGCCGAGGGCGCGCGCGCCGTCGACGCCATCAAGGAGACGGTGCACTCCACGTATCGCCCGGAGGTCGTCGGCGACATCGGCGGCTTCGGCGGCCTGTTCAGCATCGCGGCGGCCAAGGACATGGCCGAGCCGCTGCTGGTTTCCGGCACCGACGGCGTGGGCACGAAGCTGAAGGTGGCCCAGCTGGCCGGCAAGCACGGCACGGTGGGCATCGACTTGGTTGCCATGTGCGTCAACGACATCTTGGCGTGCGGCGCTGAGCCGCTGTTCTTCCTGGACTACATCGCCATCGGCAAGCTGCGCAAGGAGCACGTGGCCGAGGTCGTCGCTGGCATCGGCGAGGGATGCCGTCAGGCGGGCTGCGCGCTCATCGGCGGCGAGATGGCCGAGCACCCGGGCGTCATGGACCCCGACGACTACGACCTGTCCGGCTTCACCGTGGGCGTTGTCGACAAGCCGAAGATGCTCGACCCCGAAAGCGTGTCCGAGGGCGACGTGCTCATCGGCTTGACATCCTCGGGCCTGCACTCCAACGGCTATTCCCTTGCCCGCAAGGTGTGCGTGGAGGGCAAAAGCCGCGAAGAGCTGCTGACGCCGGTGGAGGCGCTGGACGGCCAGTCCGTGGCCGACGCGCTGCTCACGCCGACGCGCATCTACGTGAAGCAGGTGCTCGGTACGCTGAAGGCATGCCCGGGCGCCGTGCGTGCGCTGGCCCACATCACGGGTGGCGGCATCTCCGAGAACCTCAACCGCGCGCTGAACGAGCGCGTGGACGCGCAGGTGGACCTGGGCACCTGGCCCGTGCCGGCGGTGGCGAAGTACGTGTGCGACGCCGCCGAGCTGTCCGAGCCGCAGGCGCTCAAGACGTTCAACATGGGCGTGGGCATGATCTTGATCGTTGACCCCGCGCGTGCCGAGGAAGTCGAGGCCGCTCTGGCCGAAGCCGGCGAGAAGACCTATCGCGTCGGCCGCATCGTGTCCGGTACCGGCGAGGTGCAGTACACGGGCGAAGGCAACCTGTACGGGTATCAGGGGTAAACTCCGGCATCTCCGTTACAACTTGCATGACCGAAAGGACCGCGTTTGCGGTCCTTTTTGATTAATGACTTCAGTCTGGCGCGCGCGTAGCCGCGCCAAGTAAACTTCCAGACGCCCACGAACCCGCTCATGAAGGTGACGCATATCGCCGGCGTGAAGCGCACGGTGGGAGAGGGGATGCGCGTGGAGCGCCACTGCGCCAACGCGCTGGCGGTGGCCCGCTACCTGGAGGGCGTGCCGTGCGTGAAGCGCGTGCTGTACCCCGGGCTGGAAAGCTCGCCGTATCACGAGCTGGTGAAAACCCAGATGAACGGCTTGGGAACGGGGATCCTGTCCTTCGAGCTTGCCGACGACGTCAATGGTGTGGGGCCTCGGCCCGAGGCCCCACACTAGCGCATGAGCGGGGCGGCGCCATGGCAGGTGATGGCGCCGAGCAGCGGCGCTGCTTCTTGCGGGTCGACGCGTTTGCCGCGACGCACCCATTCGCGGTAAAAGTCCAGCGCCGTGGTGCGGATAAAGTTCAGCACCAGCTCCTCAGCGTCGGCGTCCATCCATGCAAAAGGGTCCTGCCCAGCGGACTTATAGCGCATCATCTGCTCACGATAGATATGGTTGCCAAAGTCGTAGGGTCCGGGCGAACAGATAAGCTTCTCAATGGTAGGAGTTTGCCCGGCAAGGAACAAAAAGAAACGCTGCGCATGGCCGTCAAGGTCTTTTGGCTGGTCGGCAGTGGTTTCGTAATTATCGAAAAAGTCGTTCATAACTTCATTCATCACGCTGTCGTACAGCGCTTCGATAGATTCGAAGTGCAGATAGAACGTCTTGCGGTTGATGCCGGCGCGCTCGGTTAAATCCTTCACCGTGATTCTCGCCACGCCCACTTCGCCCACCATATCCATGAACGCATCGCGTATGAGTTTGCGCGTGCGCACGACGCGCAAATCTGTTTTGCTTTCGGTCATGATCTCCCCCCGTACCTTGGCTGCGCCCATGCGTTTCGCCACAGAAAAATGCACGTGTGGCGAAATCCCCTTCGTTCGAAATGCGTCGATTATACCCCGGTTTCTTGCGTTCGTCGACTAAGCACCATATCGCGAAGCTGGGCAGTGAACGAGGTTTCCATACCCTCCATAATGCAGGTGCGAAACGGGTCCGGTATAAATCGGTCATCGTAATTATATCCCTTTTACCTGGGAAAACGGGATATGCGGAACGAAGGAGAGGATATGGAAGGTAGCAAAAGGATGCGTGCGGTGCTTAATCGTCGTAGCTTCCTCAGGTTAGGTGCTGCCAGCGGCGCACTTGCTGCTGTGGGCGGTATGGCCACCACGCAGGGCTGGCTGGCACCTGCGCAGGCAACAGCGGCGCCTGAGGAGCGCACGGCGTTCACCTACCACAACGAGCATTGCCTGTGTAACTGCATGTTGCAGTGCACGGTGCGTGACGGACGCCTGGTCATGGTGCAACCGCGCCCGAATAGTGACAAGCGTTTCCAAAACGTGTGCCTTAAGGGCATTTCCGAGATCGAGCACATCTATGGCGAAGCGCGCATTCAATCGCCTATGCGTCGCGTGGGAGAACGCGGCAGCGGTCAGTTCGAGGTGATCAGCTGGGACGAGGCGTTTAAAATCATCGCCGAGAATTTTCAGGCCACCATCGACAAGTACGGTTCGCAGGCGTTGTGGATTCAATACTCCACGGAGGCTTCGCAGCGCTTCAGTCCGCTACTAGCTTCCATTTTGGGCGCGCAAGCTGGCGGTTTGAACGGCTACGACATGGGCCAGGGCAACGGTCAGGGTCAAGCGTTCGGCTGGTCGGGCATGTTCGCGCTCAACACCATATGGGAGTGGAAGCAGGCTAACGTGGTGCTTATGGCCAACTGCAACGTGCTGGAAACGGGCATGATGTGGTCGCGCGCTTTCCTTGATGCTCAGGCTGCTGGCACGAAGATCATCGTACTTGACCCGCGTTTCACGGCAACGGCAAGCAAGGCAGACCAGTGGGTTGGGCTGCGCGCGGGTACCGACCCGGCGTTTTTCCTGGGAATGGTGAAGTACCTGCTGGACAACGACTTGTGCGATCGCGAGCACATGCTGGCGCACACGTCGTTCCCCTTCCTTGTGAACGCGAAAACCGGTGAAGTGCTCGGCGAGATGCACGATGCGGTGGATAAGGAAACTGGCAAGCCGAAGCAGGTGAAAGCCCCGTATGTGTGGGACAGCGCAACGGGTGCGGCTGTGCTGCATGATACGCCGGGCGCGCAGCCTGCGCTCGAAGGCACCTTCACGGTGGACGGTGTGCAATATATCACCGAGTATGACTTGCTCAAGCAGCAGATGGCCGACTACACGCTCGACTGGGCCGAGGGCGTTACCGGTGTGCCGGCCGATACTATCGCCCAGGTGGCGCGCGAGTATGCAAAGGGTCCGTCTATCATCTGCAATGGCGTGGGCGGTATCGATAAGTTCTTCAACAACGACATCGCCGGCCACTGCTATGCGCTTATCGCCTCGCTAACCGGCAACTATGGCAAGCGCGGTACCGGTTGCGGTATCTACCACTACCACACTGTCCTGTCCGAGGCCAAGTTGGGCGCCTGGAAGCTGCCTGAGAACAGAAAGCCCACGCCTAGCAAAAAAGGCTTCTACGACATTGTGAACACCGACGACGTGCACGCGGCCATGTTCTTCGGTGATATTCCCACGCAGAAGGCGGCGAACTGGGCAAAAACGCAGCGTTGGTTGGATTCGCTGGACTTCGTGTGCCTGGCAGACATCTATCACAGCTCGGTTGTTGACTACGTTGACCTCGTGCTTCCCGTGTGCAGCAAGTTCGAGTGCGCCGACAGCGTGGGCGGCGTGAAGAACGCCAACGGCTATATTCTGGAGAACCAGAAGGTGCTTGACCCGTTGTTCGATTCCAAATCCGACTTCTACATTGAGAAGGGCATTGCCGAAGCCATGGGGCTGGGCGGTTTGTATCCGGAGAATGGCGAAGAATATGCTCGCGCTATCTTGACCACGGAGGACCCGTCGTGTGAAGGTATCACACTTGAAGCGCTGAACAGGGAAAACGGTGCCTGCAAGCTGGTGTTGGATTGGGACGATACCGTCGGCGAGGAAGTGGGCATGACCTACGCAACGCCTTCGACCAAGCAGGAGCCGTACTACGAGAACATGCTGGCGTGGGGCCAGGCGTTCCCGCAGTGGGAGCGTCCTAACGAGGCGTACCCGGAAAACCCGCTGCGCGAAAAATACCCGCTGCAGTTCAGCCAAGCTCGTTCGCGCTTCCGCGTGCATTCTGCCTATTCGGGTGCGAAGTGGATCCAGCAGCTGTTCGAGCCGCATATCGAGCTGAACCCGTCCGATGCCGCTGCGCGTGGCCTTGTCGATGGCGACGAGGTTGAGGTGTACAACGATCGCGGTTCGTTCCGCACGAAGCTGCGCCTGAACAACGCCGTGCAGCCTGAAAGCGCGTTTATGGCCGAAAGCACGTACCGTCAGTATCTTGAGGGAACGCTGATGCAAAGCGTATCCAACGATACGATGAACCCGCGCGGTTACGACATGATGTTCGGTCCCATGATTCCGTATAACGACACGCTCATTGAGATCAAAAAGGCAGGTGAATAGTCCATGACGAAACTGGCTATCGCAATAGACCTGCACCGCTGCATCGGGTGCAACACGTGCTCGATCGCTTGCAAGATGCAGAACAACGTCCCTGATGGCATGCTGTGGAACCGCGTGCTTACCGAGGGCGTGGAGATGTTCGACGACGCTGTTGGCGTGTACCCCAACCTTTCGCGTACGTATCTGCCGGTTGCTTGCCAGCACTGCGAGAATCCTGCATGCATGAAGGTGTGCCCGACCGGCGCCACATACAAAGATGAGCAGGGTCGCGTGGAGATTGATTACGACCGCTGCATCGGCTGTCGTATGTGCATGGGCGCCTGTCCGTATAACGCCCGTGTGTTCAACTGGAACGAGCCTGTGCGCGCGACAGGTTTCCACTATGGCGATGCCGACGTGCCGGTTCGCCCACGCGGCGTGGCCGAGAAATGCAGCCTGTGCAAGGAGCGTACCGATCGCGGCGACGAGCCTATGTGCGTGCATTGCTGCCCGGGTGATGCCCGCGTGTTCGGCGACCTGGATGATCCGGATTCGGCAGTGTCGAGGCTTTGGCGTCGTGGCGGTCATGTGCTGCTCGAGGAAAAGGGCACGCGCCCGCAAGTGTTTTACGTGAACTAGGGGGTTGATGGATGGATAAGCGAAAAGCCCTGTTCAGCGGGCGAACTATGGCGGTTGTTGTCGTGCTGGCGGCGGTGGTTTTAGCCGCGGTGGGCTGCTGGGTTGCCCAGCAGACGTACGGCCTGGGTATCACGGGCATGAACAACTCCAACTCATGGGGCCTGTACATCATGGCGTTCATGTTCTTCGTCGGCCTGTCGGCTGGCGGTCTGATTGTGGCAAGCTCGGCGCACGTGTTCGGCATAGAGTCGTTTAAGCGCGTGTCGGTGCCGGCGGTCATCACGTCCATCGTATGCATCTGCTGTGCTGGCGCGTTCGTGCTCATCGACCTTGGCGGCGTGGCGCGTGTGTGGCGCATGTTCGTGGGGTTGAACTTCGTCAGTCCGCTTGCGTGGGACATGATCGTTATCACGTGCTACCTGGTCATCAACGTGCTTGACCTGGTGTGGTTGGTGCGCGGCGACGAGCGCAAGGTGGCAGTGCTCTCTCGTGTGGCGCTGCCGGTTGCCGTCCTGGTGCACAGCGTGACGGCATGGATTTTCGGCCTGCAGATTGCCAAGGCGTGGTACTCGGCGATCATGGCTCCCATTTTTGTGGCATCGGCCTGCGATTCGGGTCTGGCATTGCTGCTTATCTGCCTTTTGGCGCTTGACCGTGCGAAGTTGTTCAAGTTCGACCGCGATTTGATGAAGTCGCTGGCGGGGCTGCTTGCGGTGTTCGTGGCGGTGGACGCGTTCTTCATCGCCTGCGAGTGCCTGACCATGGGCTACCCGGGTGCGGGCGAGGCCGAGGCGCTGGCTATCATGGCCACCGGCAAGACGGCGCCGTTCTTCTGGTTTGAGGTTATCGGTGGCTTGGCTGTGCCGTTCTTGGTACTCGTGTTCGCTCGGAATCGCGAAAATCCGGCGTGTGTGGTGCTGGCGAGTGCGCTGATAGTGCTTGGTGTGTTCTGCAAGCGTGCGTGGCTGCTGTTCACCAGCTTCACCGTGCCGAACGTCTATGGCGGCAACGGCATTACGTTGGGTACGGCTGCCGCTCAGGTAGGCGATGCCGGCGACGTGTGGACTACGCTGGGCGTGTATGCGCCTACGCTGCCGGAGGTCGTAGTGTTTGCGGGCGTGGTGTGCGCGGGTGCGCTGGCGTACATGATCCTATCGAAGTGCGTGCTGCCAAAATGCGGTGGTGAACAATAGCTATGGCGTGTAGGAGTCGGTTGCAATCGGTGACCGGCTCCCTTTTTCATGAGAGGTAGCAGATTGCGATGATGGTGGATAGGGAAACGTTTGTGCAGGTGGCGCCCTGGCTGGCGATTGCCGGCAACGCGCTTTTAACGCCGCCCTTGCAGGCAGGTGTGCAGAGTGCGGCTATATTTGATGCTTGCCTATGGGAAGAGCTTGCGGCGTGCGAAGACGCCGAGGTGGCGAATGCGGCAGATAAGCTGGCGAAGTATCTTGACGGGCGCGAAGAGGCGGCGGCCGCGTCGCGGGAAGCGCAAACCGGTGTTTGTGTTTTAGACGCCAGGGATGGCGCGAGTAATCTTGATGATCGAGTGCAACGCGCATCGGTGGAGTTCGCGCATCTGTTTGTGGGGCCGCCGAAACCGGCTGTTGCCCCGTGGGAGACGTTTTACCGCCAGCAGGGTTGTGCCGTCGGGTTCGGCGAGGCGACTCATCAGATGCGCACGGCCTTGCGCGACAACGGTTTGGAGTTGGCGCAGGCGGGTAGACAGTATGAGGACCATATGGGCATCGAACTTCTGCTGGCAAGCGAATTATGCCGCCGAGCAGGTGAAGGCGAGGATTGGGGCGCAGATGCAGGGTGTGTTCCCTCTGCTGCGAGCGAAGGCGCGGATGCCAATACGCAAAACGCCCTGAGCGCGGCGCAGCATGCTGTCGACTTCGTGCGCACCCGCCCGCTTTCCTGGATGCCAGCCTTGCGCGAAGCGGTAGAACGTGAATCCCCCAACGGTTTTTACGCACCTCTGTTGCAGCTAACCCAAGCGTTGTTGAAACTGGTTGCGTAAGGAGGGGATATGTCGTCAGCGGTAACATAGCTGATAGTGTTTGAGGTTTGCGCTCTACTGCCCGTTCAAGACGATGCTCATATAATCCTGGCTTACGTTGCGTGCAATCCAGAACCTCGAAAACGGCGATAGCGCGGCAGCGGCGGCGGATTTGAGGCGCACTGAAATGTGCTTGCGCCAGCACATGCTGGCCTGGTTTCCCGATTTCTCCGAGCGAGCCATGCAGCTTGTCCAGACCCGTTTCTATTGCGGTGCTTTGCAAATGACCATTCGCGAGAACGCGCCTCCGCCATCTGCTCGTCCTTGCGCCCGAGAAGCGGCGGGCGGCTCAAAAGGCCGCGTTGCAATCTTTTTTGCGATGCCGAAACGCTAGTGCGGGTCTCGGCTTTCGATAATCACATATGGCGCTATGCCTGCTTCGAAGCTGTGCTCGATGCGGCGTCCGTGTCGGGCACGGTGAAACTGCGTTCGCGGCAGACCTTGCGGGCGTGCTTGGTGAGCGCCATGATATGCAGGTCGATGGCGGCTTTGATCTTGTCGATCCTGCCGGGTTCGTTGGCTATGAAGGGGTTGCCGAGCAGGATGTCGCAGGCCTGCTCGGAGAAGCCCTTGAGCTTGGACGGGTCGAGCCAGGAGAGGTCTTGGCAATGCCGTTCGACCTGGTCATCGATTCTGCGGGCGAAGGGTCGCATCATGCCGGCGCGCGGCGTCGTGTAGCCGCCGAAGGGCTGGGTGAGCTCGCGGTCGCACCAAAGGGCTTCGCCGGTGTCGAACACCGGAGCCGCGCGGAGCCATTCCCTGCTCTCGCTGTCGATAAGCACGCCGAAGTTGTTCCAGTGCCTATCGAAGTTCGCCATGAGGTAGTCGACGACGAGCATCTTCTCCACGTCCTCGCGTACGTTGAGCCCGTGAGCGGCGCAGGCGGACACGTAGAAATCGTACAGCCCGAGGTCCGAGGGGCGTTTCGATGAGCAAAGCAGCGCATAGGCCGGGACGAACTCGGTCGCCTGGTCGGTCATGGGCTTGCAACGGGAGGCCCACTTCATGAAGCCGCCGTCCTCGAGTTCGTAGGAAACGTAGTCATCCTCGTCGAGCAGTTGCGAGCACAGCATGCTGGCGATCTTCTCGTTGAACGGTTCTTGGAACCTGCCGGAGGCGCGCCCCGACTTGACCAGCACCCGCTGTCCGTCCTTGATCGTCCAGCGCTTCGGCAGGTTGCCGTTCAGGGCCGCATCGGGCGAGGAGGCGAGGATGTCCGCGTTGCTTCTGATCTTCTCGATGAGGGAGGGGACCGATGAGGCGTCGTGCGGAAGCAGTAGCTTGCCGAGCTCTTCGCTGAAATCGTTCTCGAAACAGTTGACGTCACGCCATGTGGAGACCGAGCCGGCCGGGCGAATCCAGTATTGGTCGGACAGCGATGCTCCGAAACCGGAGGCCATGAGGGAAGCGGCCGAGGGAAAGCCGACGGCGCGCAGCCGCTCGACGGCATCGGGGCGGAAGTCGGGGATGCCTCTGTTCTTGAACCATATCGAGAGCCTGTCTCGCGTGATGTTGCCGTATGGGTCGACCGACATGAGCGGCGCATGGCCTGCATCGAAGACATGGGTTTTGCCGGTGACGGCCTGGCGGTCGTGGTTCCAGGTGAACTCGGCGACCTCGTGGTCGCGGCACATGAGGGTGAGCCGTGATAGTTCTGGCGGTCTGACGTCCATCATCTGGCTCCGCTCCTTTCGTCTGCCGGCAACGACGTGCTGTCATTCTACCGCATGGTCGCTAGCCACGCGCAAACCTGCTCAAAGGCCGCATCAACTCCCAGTGCCTCGCGACATCGACGACTCAGTGTTGGCGGATGATCTGCTGCTCGCAATGCCCCGTCCCCCCGCTCGCCTTTGCGCCCGAGAAGCGGCAGGCGGCTCAAAAGGCTGCGTTGTAATCTTTTTTTGCGATGTCGAAACGCTAGTGCGAATCGGGGTATCTTTGAAAAATCCCCTCACTATTTTCGGGTTATAGGGGTATTTGACCTGCGGAAACGATATGTTACCCCGATTCGCCGCTTGCGAGGAAATCGGCGCTCAGGGGTGTTTTCTTCTTGTGGCGTGCGCTACAATCCCAATCGTTGCGAAAGCAATCTGCTCGTTCGAGCGTATCTGATTTTCCCCATCGGGCATGCTATGCCTCGATGCTCTATATGTTTCCCCATTGTTGTGGTTATCGTCGCGAAGTGGCGACGTTGTCCCCTATGCCGTATGCGTCGGGGCGGTTTCATCGTGCGCAGATTGCGCTAGGAAGGGAAGAGGAAATGCTCGTTTCGCAGTTCACGAAAGAACGTCTTGGCGCGGCGTCGGCTGTTGCCGCTTCGTTGGAGTGTCGTTTCGGCACCTCCTATGTCGCTTCCGACATCGTCATGGCCAGCGGTGCCGATAGCGCCCTCAACGCGTTTATGGATGCGGTGCTTAAGCCCGAAGACGAAGTGATCGCGTTTGCGCCTTGCGGCCAGACGTATCGCGCGATCGTCGAGGATCGGGGCGCTCGCCTGGTTGAGGTCCCGCTTGACGAGGAAACGATGCTGCCCGACTTCGTCGCCCTGGAGTGCATGCTCACTCCGCGCACGAAGTTGGCAATCGTGAGCATGCCGAACGATCCGAGCGCTATGGCGTATCCGGAAGCTGTCGCTGACGGCATCGCCGGTGCGCTGTTTCGCGCTCAGCGCGCGTTCGGCCATTCGATCATGCTGCTTTCCGATGAGGCGCATAGCGATATGGCGAACGACGAAGCGCAAAACCCGTGGTGGCCTGCTTTCTATCGCAATTCCGCGGTTGTGCGCACGTCCGACGTGTCGGCTTCCGTCGCTGGAGAGTCTGTCGGCTATGTCGCGCTGACGCCTGAGATGGCGGGTCGCGGCGACGTCGTTGCCGGCATCCGCCGCGCACTTCGCGAAGCCAACGCCGCGAACGCGGCCGACATGGCGCAGCGCGTGACGGTTCTGCCCTCGGCTGCCGCATCTCCGGTTCCGTTCGCCGTCCGCTTCGCCTCGTAGCGCGCAAGGTTGCGCTAGGGGCGGGAAGCCCCTGACGGCGGCTTTTCTGTCGTAGGGCGTCGACTAGCCGTCAAATCGATATCAGCTATCCCCCCAAATCGAAATTGATTTCGCTTTGGGGGGATAGCGCTTTCATTTGGGCTCTAGCTTTGAGAGCACGCTGATTTTACGGATCCCTTTCTTCTGCGATGAACCATACTGCTTCGTAGACTCTTTGGGCCAGCTCCTCACGCTGTTTGCGAAGGGCATTATGTGCAACATCTTCGTGTGCCTGGCGGTATTGATCGGCTTTGCGAGACGCACAGTGACTGGCAAGGTTATCGGCATCATCCTCCCGATTTCCCCTTCTTGCCGTCAATGGCCACTGCGCATTGAATAAGGAGAGAACATTCATGCATGCCAAGGGCCTATGCCGTTCACTCGGCTTCGCTTACCGCATTAGGGAAGACCCCGAGTCCAACGGCCAAAACTAAATATTCTCCCCGATTGAACGCAGGAACTGCTCAATTTGGTTATTTACGAATTCGGGATTGTCGACGTTCGAATTGTGCCCCGCACGTGGGACCCATACAAGGGGAATGCCTCGACTTTATTCCACTTCTTATACGCCCGGACCCGAGCATCCTATCCCAGCAACCATTTCCATGCGGGCAAAACGTGAATCATGCCTTCGGGGACGTTGATGTTTGATTCTTCGTCGAGCGTTATTATGGTTGCGGCGTTCTTTTCGAAGCGCGCCATGGCTTCTTGCAGCGCGGAGACTTCGCGCTGGCGCGTAGCTTCGTTTTTCATGCTCAGAGACACTTGTATCAGCTCGTAGGCAATTCCAAACGCCTCATCGCCTTCGATGAAGTCTATCTCCTTGCCGGATTTTAGTTTCAGCAACGCGATAGAGCCCACGCGGGAAGATGCGCGACGCCTCATTTCCAGGTACACAGCCGTCTCAAGCGCTCTGGTCAGGCCATCGCTTGTTGCAGGAGCCAGCGCGCACAGCAAGCCGGGGTCTTCTGCGTACACCTTGAAGCCGCCCAAGCGGACCTTTTGTGCGGAATGGGTGAACTCGTACACCTGATGAAGCAGATGCGCGTCTTCGAAGGCGTCGATGATGGCCGAAATGGTTGCGCGCCCGGGCGAATAGCCTGCGCTTCTGCTCATGCCGTCTATCTTGCTGATGGAGAAATCGCGTCCGCTTGAAGCAAGCGAGACTCTTGCCAGGTTTCGCGCAAACGCCGCGTTTGAAAAACCGTGGCGCTCAACGACGTCGCGAGCAACTGTGAACTGCGCATAGCTTTGCAGTACGCCGGCGCGTTCATTGTCATCGAGCATTTGAACGCCGGGAAAGCCACCTTGCACGAGATAATCCCGACACGCCCGCTTCAGAAGCGATTGCTGTTCTTTGTCGAACATTCCTTGCCGGTCTTCGAGCACGTGGTGGTAGCGGGCGTATTCGCGAAAACTGAACGGAAGCAGCTCGTAAGCGATCGATCTGCCGCGAAATTCCGTTGCTACATCGGTGGAAAGCATACGGGATGACGACCCTGTTACGTACATGGTGATTTTTTCGGTATCGACGATGCGCCGCGCAGCAATATCCCAATCGGGAACTTCCTGGATTTCGTCAAAGAAGAGGAAAGTCCCTTGTGAGCGGCTTGATGGGTGCAGTTCGAAAAAAGTTTCCAGCACTTCGTCGATAGTAGAGGCCGTGAAGGGGCGAAGGCGATCGTCGTCGAAATTGAAGTAGCAGATTTGCTCGGGCTTGATGCCGGAGTTCAGCAAGTCGCGTATTTGCTGGAATAATCGGTATGTTTTTCCCGAGCGCCGCATGCCCACGACCACTTTGACCAAGTTACCGGGTGCAGGATCGAACGGGGTGCCAAGGCTGAGGTCGCGGTCGACCATCCGCTTGAGATGCGCCGGCAATACCGTTGCGTGGAAATCTTCGATGAGGGTTACGATGGTTGCGTTCGCCATTTGTGCACCGCCTTTCATATCCTGTAACAGATTTTATCAGCTTTCGCCTGAAACTGTAAAAATCTGTTACAGGTTTGGCGGGCTACCGGGCTGAGCGTCCTTGGTAGGTTGCGCTTCGCTTGGCCTTCAGGCGCGCGAAACCCGCAGGTAAGGATTCCCCACCTGCGGGTTTCGCGTTTGTGCGTTCGTGTCGAACGCTATGGTTGCTTGAGCATATTTGCACGATGCTCGATGCGCGCAGCAAGCAAGAGCCCATAGACCCGGTAGGTGCGTAGCCGCCGCCACCTTGCGTTGACAAGTCATCGGGCGAAGTGATAGACCTGGCCAGCACTGGCGGCAACTTTCCGCTTGCTTTCAGAGGAGTGCGCCGCCGCGTAGGCGCTTTTGATTTCATTGCGGTCCATGGCGGCTATTATTTGCTTACGCTCGTCTTCCATGATCAAGCGGAGAGCATTACCGAGGCGGTCACGGGCTACGAAGCGAGGCTCGCAAGGGCTGATCTTCCCAATATCCTGTTCCATTCTGAGCCTCTTAAAAACGGCCACAAGGATTACGCCAACCTTGGCATGTCTCAGCGCAAGGCTCTGCTTGCCTACTTTTCGTCGTTCGTTCGCAAGCTGCCTTTTTCCTATACGACGTATGCCTACTGTCGAAGCGAGTTTGCTGATTTTGATAAGCTTACGGAACGCATGAGGCGCGATATTTCGGAAGAGAGGTGCGCTGATGTCGCTTGGCTATGCGGGACACGCCTGGCTTGAGGTGGAGGACGATGAAATCGCTATCTACTCTTACACTGGCGAAAACCGGAACGTCCGAGATGAGGGCGAGCGCAGTGCGCTCGAAAGCGAGGAAGGGCGGTTTACCATCAGCAAGTCCTGTCTCATCGAGCTGACGATGCGCAGAAAGGTCGAAAGACTGCCTAGCGGCAGGACGATTCTGGTTCCTTTGAAGCGCGGTGCTCAGGCTGCGGCGTCGCCTACGAGAGCCGATTGCAGCAGGTCATAGCATATAATGCTTAAAAGTAATGCAATGCACTTAATATGTAAGGAGCGTGCAATGAGGAGCTGCACGGAGCTGGTTGCATACAAAGCCAGTAAGCCGGACATAAGGCGCTATTCGGCAGACGGCGACCAGGTCTCCGTGGCCCCGCGCATCCACGACACTTTGCGCGCCGCAGCGAAAGAGGGGACCTCTCTTTGCGGCATGGTCCTCTCGGCCTTTGTGCGCACCTGCACGATTGAGGAACTCGCGAAGAAAGGGGGTATAGAGGCGTGATTCGAGTCAAGACCCTCACGATTCAGTTCATCGATGCGATGCCGGATCGCATCCGCATCTGCCGTGTTGAGGGAGAGTCGCTGGTTACCATCATTATCCCGAGGGAGGATCTCGCCGAGGCGAAGGCGCTGCCCAATATCCCACAACGCGGTATTTATTATCTGCTGGATGAGGATCACGGCAACGTGAGTCGTGTTTATGCTGGCAAGACTACTCAAGGAATCACGCGTCTTGACACTCACAAGGCAAAAAAGGAGTTCTGGAATAAAGCGATTATGTTTCTCGATGATGACCAGAACATCAGCAAAGATGCCCTAGACGTTTTGGAAGCCAAGGCTATCGAATACGTTCGCACCCATGGATCGTATGAAACCGATAATTCCGACACGCCCAAGCCTTATATCGACCCGTACAAGGAGGAAGCGGTTGAGCGCCTTCACGAACGAATCCTATTCAGGATGGCGGCGCTGGGATATGACCTGAACAGAATCGATCAGGGCCCTGCCGGCGCTACGGCCGTCTTCCATACGAAGAAGAACGGGATACGCGGAGCGGGGCGTTACGATAAGGCAACTGGGCGCTTTACGGTTCTCGCCGGCTCGAAGGTGAACCTCTCCAAGCCTGTGCTGAAGAATGTGAGTGTCGCAGCGCTGCGCAGCGAAATGTTCGACAACATTACCGGCATCGCGGACCTTACTGAAGACCTCGAATTCCCGACACCCAGTGCTGCCGCCGTGTTCGTGCTTGGCGGTAGCCAGAATGGCTGGATCGAATGGGTGAACAACGACGGCGAGACGCTCAACCAAGTTTACAGAAGCGAGGATAAGTAGATGAACAAGCAGCAATTGGCATCAAAGATATGGGAATCCGCCAACAAGATGCGTTCGAAAATCGAGGCAAACGAATACAAGGATTACATCCTGGGCTTCATTTTCTACAAGTTCCTCTCCGAAACCGAAATCACCCGCCTGAAGGCGCGTGATTTCGCCGAAGAGGATTTGCCGAGCCTCGTGGAAGACGACGAGGAAACGGTCGAGTTCGTCAAGAGCGAATGCGGTTACTTCATCGCCTACGAGAACCTCTTCTCCACCTGGGTCGCCAAGGGCGGCGACTTCGAGATTTCGAACGTTCGCGATGCCCTCAATGCTTTTAGCCGCAACATCGATCCTGCCCGCAAACGTGTCTTCGACGGCATCTTCGACACGCTGCGGACCGGTCTCTCCAAGCTCGGCACTGACGCACGGAGCCAGTCCAAGGCCGCTCGCGACCTCATCTACCTCATCAAGGACATCCCGATGGACGGTCGCCAGGACTACGATGTGCTCGGCTTCATCTACGAGTACCTCATCAGCAACTTCGCCGCCAACGCTGGCAAGAAAGCGGGAGAGTTCTACACGCCGCACGAGGTGTCCATGCTCATGAGCGAGATAGTCTCGTGGCACCTGGCCGGACGTGAAAACATCACCATCTACGACCCCACGAGCGGTTCGGGCTCGCTGCTTATAAATATCGGCAAGGCCGTGGCGCGACGCAGCGGCGACCCGGACTCCATCAAATACTATGCGCAGGAGCTTAAGGAGAACACGTACAACCTCACGCGTATGAATCTGGTTATGCGCGGAATACTCCCCGACAATATTGTGGCGCGCAATGGTGATACGCTCGAAGATGATTGGCCCTGGTTCGATACGGTCGAGAACAAGGACGAGACCTACAACCCGCTGTTCGTCGATGCCGTGGTGTCGAACCCGCCATACTCCCAGAACTGGGATCCGGAAGACAAGGAACTCGATCAGCGCTTCAAGTTCGGCGTCGCCCCCAAATCCAAAGCCGACTACGCTTTCCTTTTGCATGATTTGTACCACTTGCGCCCCGACGGTATCATGTGCATCGTTCTGCCCCACGGAGTGCTGTTCCGCGGCGGCGAGGAAGGCGTCATTCGCAAGAACCTGGTGGAGAACCGTCATATCCAAGCCATCATTGGTCTTCCTGCCAACATTTTCTTCGGTACCGGCATTCCGACCATCGTCATGGTGCTCCGCAAACAGCGTGAGAGCAGCGACGTGCTGGTGGTGGACGCATCGAGGCATTTTGTGAAGGAAGGTAAGAACAATAAGCTTCGTGCGAGCGATATACGCCGCATCGTGGACGCGGTTACTGCTGGGGCGACCGTTGACAAGTTCAGCCGCTTAGTGACCATCGACGAGATACGCGCCAACGATTACAACCTCAACATCCCGCGCTATGTGGATTCATCCGAAGCTGCTGAGAGCTGGGACATGTACGCCACTATGTTTGGCGGAGTTCCGAAAGCCGAGATCGACGCTCTCGATCGCTACTGGAAGGTGTGGCCGAGCCTGAAGGGCCAGCTGTACGGTGAGGGCGGCGGATCGTGCTTCGCTGCCGTGACGGATGACGTGGCGGCAACGGTAAAGGCTAATGCCGACGTCGTCTCGTTTTTGGGTGGCTATCGGGATGCACTGGCACAGCTGCCCGAGGAGCTGCGGAAGCGATTGGTGGATGGTGCATCGCAGGTCGATGCCGTGGCCGAAGAAGAATATATTGCAGCATGGCTTCGCGATGCCCTTCATGGTGTCGCGCTTGTTGACGGATATGATGCCTACCAGGCTCTCGACGATGCGTGGACGGGCATCTCCGGCGACCTCGAGGTTATTCAAACCGAGGGCAAAGGGGCCGTGCGCAAAGTCGATCCGAATATGGTGATGAAAAAGAAAGACGGAAAGGAAACTGAAGTTCAGGACGGCTGGATTGGTCATGTACTGCCGTTCGAGCTAGTACAAAGCCACATACTCACAGCCGATGTTGACAATATTAACTTGATGGAGGAGAGGCTGTCCGTCATATCTTCGTCTTGTTCTGAATTGATTGATTCCCTGGACGTCGAGCAGCTCGACTCTCCAGCGATTAATGACTCAAATGATGCATTCGTCCTCAAAGAGATCAATGCCCATCTAAACAGTGAAATCAAATATATCTCCTCTCCAGAGATTCATGGCCTGGAAGAATATCTGAAACTTCTTGATCGAAAAGCGAAAAAACAAGAAAAGCTAGCCTTCATCGAAAAGCACTCTGAGGTTTCCTGGCAGGAAATGGAGCCAAACAAAGACGGAACATACGGCAAAGCAAAGGTTGCATCCTATATGGGGAAGTTAAAGCGGGCAGTAGGCTTTCCTATTGGAAGCTTTGAATACGTCCTTGCACAAGCGAAGGAGCTCCTCGACGAGGAGAAGTCGCTCAAGAAAGCAAATAAGGAAGCGAAGCTTGCTCTTGAGGAGAAGACCAAGAAGGTTATCGAGGGCCTGACCGATGCCCAATGTGACGAATTGCTTGCTGCGAAGTGGATTGAGCCGCTGCAATCTGATTTGCTAGAGCTGCCCAATGCTGTCATAAGCGATTTCGTCGCAAAGATTGTCGCACTGAACGCAAAGTACGCGACAACCTATTCGGACGTATGCAATCAGATTACTGAGGTGGAAAACGAGTTGGCGGCGATGCTGGGCCAGCTCACGGGCAACGAGCACGATATGGCGGGCATTGCTGAGCTGCGGAAACTGTTGGGAGGTGAATAGCATGGCGGAAAAGATCAATGTGCCCGAAGTCCGCTTCGCCGGCTTTACTGACCCTTGGGAACAGCGTAAGTTGGGAGACTGCTTCGAGTTCTTGAAGAACAACACTCT
>OLNT01000717.1_pt1 | contig 20217 bp, 16 predicted proteins | sample 1672641 | NCBI WGS metagenome assembly OLNT01 (sample SAMEA3136708, study PRJEB25190) | human gut metagenome
TCCACCAACTCCACCCCGGCGGCCTGCGCCGCTTTGCGCACCGGTTCGCTGATGCGCCCGCCAAGGGCCAGCGTACCGGGGCGGGCAGCGCGCAGGATGCGGGCAAGGTCCGCCGCCTCGGCATCCATCGGCATAGGCAGCAGGATGTAATCCGCCTGCCCGGCCCCCTCTGCCCCCAGCACGGTATAGCCGCTGTTCTGCAGCGCCCGCGCCGCCGCCAGTTGGCGGGCATCCCGCCCAACCACACAAAAAGTCAAATTACATGCTGCCGCCATAATGCTTCCCCCCGGTGTTGTATCTGGCCGTTTGTTCCATGTTATGCCGGGGTGGGCGGCATGGTTCCGTCAGAACATCAAAAACGCCTGCCGCAAAAAAAGTTCCCCCGCCTGCATCACCAAAGAATACAGACAGGGGAATTTTTCTATTTATCGGTTATGCTCCGTTTTAATAGCTGCGCAGGGCATCGCACTGACCGCGCAGGATACGCAGCGGCTCCACGGGGGTTTTGCCCACGCGCACTTCCACCACGGTAGCTTTGTCGGTGGTGCCAAGGGCATCGCCCTGGGCCACGATTGCACCTTTTTCTACCGTCAGCCTGCGCAGGCCATAGTAAATAGTCTTTACGCCCGCGCCGTGCTCGATCACCAGCGTATTGCCCACATTGGGCAATTTTTCCGCCAGCAGTACCTTGCCGCCCGCCGGGGCAATCAGGTCGCACCTGCCGGAAAGCACCACATTGATGCTGGTGCGGCCGGTACCGGTGTTGTTCTTGCGCTCGGTCTGGGTACGGTTGACATATTCGGTCAGGCCATACGGCAGGGTGACCTCCACCTTATCGCTGAACGGCGAAGCAAACCCAGTGTCCGCCCAGTAGATGGTATCCGATGCCGTATCCAGCAGGTCCAGCACCTCCTGCGGGGTATCATCCGCGCCGACATACGGTGTGACCAGCCTGGACTTGGAAGTATAATCCCGAAAAGATGCGGCGCTCTTGCTCACGTTCAGGGTAAGCTCCTGCACCTCACCGTCCACGGTGACCTTGATGGTATAGCTGCCAGGCTCGGTTTCCAGCGGGACCGCCAGGTAAGCCACCCAGCCATCGCCGGTCGCGCTGGCACGGAAGCCGGTATCCGGCAGTTCTGCCGTCAGGCTTGGCTTGGTATCCGTCTGCTGGCCCGTTACCTTTACGGCCACAACGCCACCCGGCGTAACAGCCTGGGTATTCAGCCGCACGGTAGCCTTAATCGTTACATCAAATGTGAACTCATAGGTCTGGTGGCCCGAAACTGTCGGTTCGCTCTGGTAACCCTCGCCGCTGCTGACCACCAGCTTGGCGGTGTAGCTGCCGGGCGTGGTAAAGCGGTAGGCGGCAAATTCCTGGGCACTGCCGCTGAACACTTCCTGCTTGTTCTCGTCCTTAACGGTCACTTCGGCGCTGCAGTCCGCCGGGGTCACCCGCAGCGTCATGGTGCCGCCGCCAAAATCAGATTCCAGCGCTGTGGGAGTGCTGGAAAGTGTCTCGGCATAGGTACGCTTAAGGTGGTTGCCTGCCACCGGCACCTGCCAATGGTACGCCACGGGGTCCAGCTGCTGGCCCGCCACTGTTACCGTAACGGCAGGAATCATATCCGGCGTGGCTTTTTTGTACAGCCAGTATATGCCGCCTGCGGCGATCATACCCGCCAGCAGCACCACCAGCAGCAGCCAGCCGATCAGCAGCCGCACGGCGCGGCCCACTTTGCTGCCAGTCGATTCCGGCGTATCTGCCTCTTTCTCCGCCTGTTCTGCTTCGGCATCCTCGATCTGTTCAATCGAAACCTGGACCGTTCGGGTGATCTCCGCCTTGCGCCGCTCTGCTGCAGCGCGCTGTTCCGGGGTCAGTTCCGGTTCGTCATCCTCCGGCTCCGGCGGCTCCGTGGCCTGGGGCAGCTGCGCGGCTTTGGGTTCCTGCACCGCCTTTTCCGGCATTTCCGGCGCGGCAGCTGCTTCAGCCGGTTCGGCCACAGCGGCAGGTTCCGGCGTTTGCGGTTTTTCCGGCGCTTCCGGGGGTTCCGGCCGGGGCTCAACATATTGCTGCGGTTTTGCTTCCGGCTTGGGGGCAGCCTTTTTGCGGCGGCGTTTGCCGCCTGCCTGCCCGCTGCGCGGCGCTTTGGGCTTGGCTGCCACCTGTTCCGGGGCGGCAGCTTCGGTCTGCTCGGCTTGTTCCGCCCGCGTTTTTGGTTCTTGCGGGGATTTTGTATTTTGGGGTTCGCTTTTTTGTTTTTGCGTGCCCGTTTTGCGGTGCGCAGTATTGCTATTGCTGGCATGGGGTTTGGCCATCCTGCCTCGCCCCGTGCCTGAAGCGGTTTTGCCCTGCGTGCGCTGCCCGCCCCTGGCTTTGGGCTTTGGCTGCTGCGCCGGCTCCATCGCAGTCTGTGTTACCTTCTCTTCGTCCATCGCTTTCTCCACCAACATTTGCGATTTATCGTTGCTCTAACTCTATTTTGTTACATTGTTTCGCGGTACAAAAGCCCGCTGCTGCCCGTCAGGGCGGCAGCAGGGTCAACGGACTTGCTGCCAATGCGCAGCTCCCAGATCAGGGTATGCTCCTCACTGGTGGTGCCCAGTTCTTCGCCGCGGGCAAGGCTCTGCCCACGCTGCACCTTTACGGCATCCAGCCCAAACAGATAGCTCTTAACCCCGCAGCCATGGTCAATCACCACGGTGCCACCGGTCAGCGCCAGCGTTCCGGCGTACACCACAGTACCCGCCTGCGGTGCCGTAACGGCGGTACCCGCTGCGGCGTTATAATTGATGCCAGTTGCCCGGCCGGTAATGGTGCCATCGGTGCGCAGCCGCGCGCCGTAATCCGCCAGAATCGCACTGGGCACCGGCGAGGCAAAATTGCCCTGCCACAGCTTTTCGCTGCTGCCCTGTGTGTAAAGGGGCCAGATCGCATTTTTATATTCCGTTGCTGCGCCCGGTATGTCTGCCTCTGCGGCCACATCCACGGTTTTGGCCTCGCTCTGCATCACGTTCAGGGTCAGCTCCTGGGTCAGGCTGCCGCAGGTCACGGTCAGGGTATGGGGGCCGCCCTCGGCATTATAGGTTACCGGGATATAGCCCATATACCCACCGGTCACCGGGCGGAACCATACATCCCCCAGGTCGGTTTCCACGGTCGGCTCGCTGCCATCCAGAATGCCGGTAATGACCAGTGCCGCCACGCCGCCCTGGCTGACGCGTTCACTGCTGAGCACCGCCTTGGGCTGGATGTTCATGGTATAAGATGCACAGTACCGGTACCAGCCGGTGGCATCGCCGGGGTCCGCCGTGTTGCGGTAAGCGGTCAGGGTCAGCTCATAGCTGCCATTTTTGGGGTAAGCATACATCGCAAAGGCAGCGGCATCCCCCTGCACCACAACGCTGCCGGCCGAATCTTTCAGCGTAAGGGTCGTGCGCTGCGCCCAGTCCGGCAAAACCAGCTCCGGGGCAGCTTCCGTCATTTCGCCCAGCTTTTGCACCGTCAGGGTGCTGGGCTGTTCAAACGTGCGGTTCAGCACATTGCCCAGCACCGGCACACTCCAGTCATAGCCGATCGGTTCCAGTTCCGTATCGCCCAAAGTGGGGTGCTGCGTGGGAAGTTTGTCATCGCCCGTCATAGCGTACATGGCGTACCCGGCGCTGCCCAGCAGCACCGCCAGCATAACCACCACCATAACCAGCCACAGCAAGAGCTTTTTCATGGCGTTCCCTTTCCTTGGCACAGCAGAAAAATCGAAATTCAGTCTGATTTTATAGTCACTGCCGTCATTTTTCTTATTTTCAGCAGCGCCTTATGGTTTATCTGAGCCTTTTTTATCATTTAATAAGTATCACTACTGATTGCAAGAAACACGAACAGCCGGGCCGAAGCCCGGCCATTTTCACTTTTCTGCTGGCTGTTCCGGCTTATTCAGCATCGTCAGCAGCCTTTTCTTCGGCGGCTTCTGCCGGTTCATTGTCGATGGGCAGATATTCGTCGTCATCGTCATAATCGTCGCCGTCATCGCTGTACAGCAGGCGCTCATATTCGTCCAGTTCCTTTTCACGGCGGCGCAGGTAGAGCGCAGCGGCAGTCAGGGCACCGGCAGCAGCAAACAAAAACGCCAGAATGGCACCAAAAGTAGATTTCTTCATCATAATACTTTTCCTCCGCGTATTCTAAAAGGGATGGGTCTGTAAAATATTATACCCGATTAACCGGGTGAATACAATCTTTCCCTTGTAAATTTTTCACACAAAAAGGTTCAGGTATCAAGGTGATACCGCGCCATTCTCCGCAGCATGGTCTCCGGAAAATTTCTTCACCTGCCAATGCTTGCTTTTTATTCCGGCCGCCACTGGCGCATAATGCCCGCAAATGCGCTTGGCACCGCGTATTCCCCGTTCAGCTCCGCGCGGCTGGCCCAGACGCAGCCCTCCGGCGCCGGGCCTGCGGCTGTGCCGCAAAACCCGCTGATCTGCCAGATGCGATGGGTGAACACATGGCGGGTGCTTTGCAGCGGGGCCTGCCACTGCACACAAAGGCCAATGGCGCGCAACGCGGCGTCCAGTTCCGGTTGGGTCATGGCGGTACCCTCAAAGGCAAGGGGCTGCCACAGCCCGGCCAGCAGCCCTTTGGACGGGCGGCGCTGCAAAATCACGCCCTGCGGCCCGGTGATCAACGCGGCCGTGACCGGCACCAGCGTTTTTTCCGGCTTAGCCGTTTTGACCGGCAGCTGTTCGGCCCGGCCTGCAGCGCGGCCCTTGCACTGAGCAGCCAGCGGGCAGACCTCGCACTTTGGCGCACCGTTGGGCAGGCAGACCAGCGCCCCCAGTTCCATCAACGCCTCGTTATAAGGGCCGGGGCGTTCCTTGGGCATTTCTTCCAGCACACGGGCTGTGAACTCGCACTTGGCGGCAGGTTTGGTAATATCGGCAGAGCTATTATCCAGCCGGGCAAATACCCGCAGCACGTTGCCGTCCACCGCCGGGGCTGGGATGCCAAATGCAATGGAGGCAATAGCCCCAGCCGTGTAATCCCCAATGCCGGGCAGAGCGCGCAGGGCGGCATAATCTGCGGGAAGCTGGCCGCCGTACTGCCGGCAGACGATCTGCGCCGCCTTTTGCATGTTGGCCACCCGGCTGTAATACCCCAGCCCCTGCCACAGCTTGCGCAGCTTGTCCGGGTCGCAGGCGGCAAGGGCGGCGGGGTCCGGCAGTTCGGCCACAAAACGCTCGTAATAGGGCAGCGCCGCCGAGACGCGGGTCTGCTGGAGCATGATCTCGCTGACCCAGATATGATATGCCGAAGGCTCCTGCCGGAAAGGCAGGAGCCTTCGATTCAGTTCAAACCATTGGATCAGCGGTTCGCTGACCGCCCCCATTAAAAACCGCCGCAGGTGCGCGGGAAGGCAATGACGTCACGGATGTTGGGGATGCCGGTGACATACATCAGCAGGCGCTCAAAGCCCAGGCCGTAACCGGCATGCTTTACGCTGCCAAAACGGCGCAGGTCCAGGTACCAGTCATAATCTTCGCGCTTCAGGCCCAGTTCATCCAGGCGGGCCAGCAGCACATCCAGGCGCTCCTCACGCTGGGAACCGCCGATCAGCTCGCCAATGCCGGGCACCAGCATATCGGCGGCGGCAACCGTCTTGCCGTCCTCGTTCATGCGCATATAGAATGCCTTGATCTCTTTGGGGTAATCGGTAACAAACACAGGCTTTTTGAACACCTGCTCGGTCAGGTAGCGCTCGTGCTCGGTCTGCAGGTCAATGCCCCAGCTTACTTTATACTGGAAGTTGTCATCGTTCTTTTTCAGCAGTTCGATGGCATCGGTGTAGCTCACACGGGCAAAATCGCTGTTGGCAACCAGCTCCAGACGCTCGATCAGGCCCTTATCAAAGAACTGGTTGAAGAATGCCAGCTCGTCCGGGCAGTTATCCAGCAGGTAGCGGATGACATACTTGGTCATGGCCTCGGCGGTGTCCATGTAGGTATTCAGGTCAGCAAATGCCATTTCCGGCTCAATCATCCAGAACTCTGCGGCATGGCGGGTATCATAGCTCTTCTCTGCGCGGAAGGTGGGGCCAAAGGTGTAAACCTTGCCCAGGGCCATTGCCATGGCCTCGGCTTCCAGCTGGCCGGAAACCGTCAGGTTGACCGGGCGCTTGAAGAAGTCCTTGCTGTAATCCACCTTGCCGTCCTCGGTCTTGGGCACATCGTTCAGGTCCAGGGTAGTAACTTGGAACATCTCGCCTGCGCCTTCGCAGTCAGAACCGGTAAAGATGGGGGTGTGCACATAGGTAAAGCCGTTCTTGTGGAAGAACTCATGCAGGGCATAAGCGGCCTGGCCGCGCACACGGAACGCAGCGTTAAAGGTGTTGGTGCGGGGGCGCAGGTGGGTCAGGGTGCGCAGGTAATCCATGCCCATCTTGTTTTTCTGCAGCGGGTAATCGCTGCCGCAGGTGCCCAGCACCGTAACGGTATCGGCGTTGATCTCAAACGGCTGCTTAGCGTTGGGGGTCAGCACCAGGGTGCCGGTCACTTCAAAGCTGGTGTACAGGCCGGATTTTGCAACCTCGGCATAGTTTTCCAGCTTGTCCGCCTGGAAAACGATCTGCACGGGCTTATAGCAGCTGCCGTCTGCCAGAGAGATAAAACCGATCTTTTTAGAATCGCGCACGGTTTTTGCCCAGCCACAGACAGTAACTTTGCTGCCATCCGCCGGGGTAGCCTTATAGAGCGATGCAATTACAACTCGTTCCATGTGTTCCCACTCCTAAAATGCAAATGTAGGGGGTGTATCTGAAAACAAAGAAAATGACGACTATTTCGCAAGCACATGCCGGATTCAAGGCAAAAGGCCGCAGGAATCCTTTGTGGATTCCAAGGCTTTTTAACGCGGAATCCGGCTGCGATTGTAGAAATAGGGCAAATTTTCGACTTTTCAGTTACACCTAGATAAAATGTATTATAACGTGTGATGCTTAAAAAGTAAAGCTCTTGTTATTTGCGGCGCTTTTTGCTCTTTTTGCGCAGGGCCGGCACGGCCCAGATGGCCGCCAGCAGCACCACTCCTGCCGCACTGAGCGCTGCCCCCGCGGTAAGACCGGGCGTTTTGTAGGTAAACGCCACCGTATGGCTGCCGGGTTCCAGCGCCACGCCGAGGAAAGCCGTATCTGCCCGCAGCACTTGGGCCGGGGTACCGTCCACCGTCACGCTCCAACCAGTAGAATACGGCAGCTGCACCACCAGCACGCTGCTGCGGGTGGTGGTGATTTTTCCACCCAGGCTGTTGGTGCCAAGGGTCACATTCTGCAAGTTTTCGGCCCCAAGGTTCTCCGCACGGGCCGCAACGGTATCCAGCTTCTGGCATTCCACCGCCAGGCGGTCAAACTGGTAATAGCCCGCAAAGGGCAGTACAATCGTGATCTGCTGCAAGGGTTCATCACTGGTGCCAAAGTTATACACAAAGTCATGCCGGCCGCAGTAATACTGGCTGTTGGGGCGGTTATACTCAATGCGGCCCTCACCAATGTTGCTGAGCAGGCGCAGATAGACACTGTCCTTGCGCCAGAAATGCGCATACTGCTTTTGCAGGCTGCGGCGGTCATGGGCGCTCATGGCGCTCAGTTCTTCTTCGCTCATCGCATCCAGCGGGCTGGTGGCCGTGTACTGCATGCCCTGCACCACAAAGGCGGTCTCACAACCCGCCACCGGCTGGGCAATGGTCAGGGTAATGCGCCCGCCGTCCTGCGGGGCATAATAGGTGGTTTCATCCAGTTGCTGCACGCCGTCCAGCTCCATTTCGGCTGCGGGGCTTACCATATCGCCGGTCAATTCCGCTTCGGGCAGCAGGCCGGTTTCTTCCAGCACTACGCCGTCCAGCAGGGCATCCTGCTTTTGCAGCGGGGTCAGGGCGTCATAGGTTTCGCGGCTGATCTGGTTTTGCGCCGTATAGCCGATGGGCAGCGCCGCCGTATTGGGGTAAACCGCAACCGTGCTGCCGCCGATTTCCGCTGCCTGCACGGCCTGGCTGTCAAATAAGGCGGGCAGCGCCCCGGTGGAATCCGGTGCGCAGAGGGCGTATTTCACGCCGAACAACGTTTCCAGCGGGGTGCGGTTCTGCAGCCCGCGGTAATCATATTCCACCGGGGTGTTCTGCCCCAGTTCCCGGAACAGGCTGGAAAGGTAGCTGTTGTTCAGGCTGAAAAAGTACCCGGTGCCATACACATCCAGCAGCATGGGGCTGTTGATCGGCTCGTTCACCAGCGAGTCATACCGCCAGTAGCTTTGGTCCTCCATCAGATGCAGGGTCACGGCGGGGTTGTCCTGCACGGTGGTGCTCCAGGCGTAACCGGCGGGGCGGTACTCGTTCACGGCATCGGCTTCCTCAATGCCATAGTAGCCGCCAAGGTTCATCACCACGCCAAGGCAGCAGCCCGCCAGTAAAACAGCCTGCACACCGCGGCGGCTGACACCATCTGCCGCCAGCACAAACACGGCCAGCAGCACCAGCAGCAGCGCGCCCAGCAGGGCGGTCTCCGTGCGGCCCTGCTTGACGCAGAACGCCACCACGCAGTAAACCGCCAGCAACGCAAACAGGCTGCGCTTTTCTTTCGGCTCAAACGCCGTTATGCCGGGGCAGACCCGCGCCAGGATAAAGGCTTCCAGCATGGTGAACGCCCACACCCAGCGGTTGGAAACGTAAGAAATCCCGTTCAACACACTGCCCGCCTGCGGCACCAGCAGCAGGGCCAGCAGACCCAGCCACGCGCACTTGAGCACGGTGTTCTGCCGCGGCTTGGCAAACAGCACCAGCACACCCAAAAACGCCGCCGAGGTCACCCCCGCATAGGTAGAGTAAGCATCATACCCCATGCCGGTGGTCATGTTGGCCAGTAGCTCAAAAAAGCGGTAGAACGGGTAAGGCGCGGTTTCCCGCGTTAAGCCAAAGCGAGCGCTGCCGAACAGCTCCTGCGCGGTGGGCAGCAGGGTGACGGCTGAAATTGCAATGCCCACCAGCGCAAACCCGATGAACTTTGCCAGCAGCGGCGGCAGGGTGCGCAGGTTTTTGGCCCCGTACCGCTTGCTATACACCGCAATGGCGTACAGCACCAGTAGCACCGCAGCCATATAAAAGAACAAAAAGTTGGAGAGTGCCGTCAGCGCAATGGCGGCAATGTACAAAACCGGGCTGCGGCCCTCAAACAGATCATCCGCTCCCAGCAGCATCAGGGGGAAGCAATACATCGGCACCAGGAACACCGGTTCGATCAGCCCTGCCTGGATGGGCCACGCACTGAACACATAAGCCAGCGCACCCAGCAGGGTGCCAAAGCGGCTGTTGCCATGGCGGCGGCTGAACGCCATAAAGGCCAGCCCCGCCAGGTAGAGCCGCAGCACGATCAGGCCCTCCAGCAGCTGCTCGGTCCACCGGCCGGGCACAAAGGCTGCCAGCAGGTCCAGCGGGTCACCCAGGCCGTAATAGCTCAGCGTGGTAATGATATCCGCACCGTAACCGATGGAAAAATCCCAGGTGGGCACCGCCGCGCCGGTCAGCACACAGCGCGCGGCCTGCCGCAGCCAGCGGCCATAATAGACCAGAAACGGGTAATGCTGCTTGAGGGTATCGCCATATTGGATAAAGCTCTGCCCATTCAGCGCAAAAATAGCAGCCCAGATGCCCATCAACAGGGCAAACAGCGCCGTATAAGCCAGCACCAGCGCCCCGCGGCCCTGCCTGCGGCCCGGTGCGTGGATCAGGATGGTGTTCTGCATGGTATCCTCCTGCGGGGCGGGTGGTGTTCCACCCCGGTTTTTATGGCAGTCCCGCATCGTTCCGGATGCCGTCCGCCGGGAATAATGCGGTGCCGCCTTATCTTTGTCCAGTATATTCTATTTTGTTTTGCGTTGCAAGGGCGTTTTGCCGCGGTTACACGCTGCCGTCAAACAGGGTTGCCAGTGCCTTTGCCGCGTACTGCCCGGCCCGTACTGCCTGCTGCACCGTGTTGGCGTGGCCGCCTATTTCGATCAGCAGCGCACCGGGGCTGACATCCTGATTATAGAACCGGTACCCGCACAGGACCGGCCTGGTCAGGCCGGGGTACAGCATTTCCATGCGTTCCTCCCACTTGGCGGCAAAGCAGAGGTTCAGCCGCCAGTTGGGCAGCTGGACGGTGCCGCCGTTATTGCACCCGGCAATGATCATGACCTGTGCAGTCGGCTGGCCGTCCAGCGTTGTCAGGGGGCGCACACGGGCATCGCCGCTTTCCATCGCGTCGCGGTGTACATCCAGCACCACTTTGATGCTGGGGTATTCTTCCAGGTAGCGCCGCGCTGTCTGGGCGCTGCGGGCGTAGCTTTCGGTGTAGCTGGGGGAATCATGCAGGGTGGTATCGTGCAGGGTGGTGATCCCGGCATCGTTTAGCACTTTGGTCATTGCCTCCCCCACCGCGCACATGTTCAGGGTGGTATCTTTGGTGCGGGCGGTAAAGTCGGGGTCATACACCGGGGTGTCCCAGGTCTGGTAGGTTTCCGTTGCGTGGGTGTGCAGGATCAGCACCTGCGGGTCCGGGCTGCCGGGGGTAACGGTAAAGGGCAGCGCACCCTGCGCTGCGGAGGCAATGGTTGAATCTGGTTCATCCGTTGCATTTTTGATACTGCCCGCCGCAAGGGCAATATATCCCTGCCCGCTGCCCTGGCCGAAAGTCCGGTCAAGGATGGGCGCTGTCGTCTGCACCCCCGGCGGTATGGTAACGGTTGGGGCCGGGGTGGCTTCCGGTTCCGCCGTGGGCTGCGGTGTGGGGCTGGGGGTTGGCTGGACGGATGGTTCCGGGGTGGGCTGCGGCGGTGATTCCGATGATTCTGCCAGGGCGGCAGCTGGCTGGGCCTGCGGAGGTTCCACCCCTGCCTGCTGCCAGAGCGTGAACGCCGCGCCGGGCGAACAAAACAGCAGGGCCAGAACCCTGCCGCCGGGCACCACACACAACGCCAGGGCGCTGCCCGCTAACGCCGCGGTGCACAGCAGCGCACCCAGCACACGGCCCGCATTGCGCATGGCAAACACCCCCTTGCGGAATAGATATGCCCCCACCGCCGGGCAATATGCCCCCAGCCATGCCTGCCCGCCCCGCAAACATTGCAATATTAGCGCCAAACACGAAAAAAATTTATAAAAACACTTGCAACCGGCCAAAATATATGCTAGTATAATTTGTACTGTTATGGGTAAACCAAGGAGGTGGAACGAATGCCTAATATTAAATCTCAGAAAGACCGCGTTGCTCAGTCCAAGAAAGAGGCTGCACACAACAAGGCCATCAAGTCCAACCTGAAAACAGTTGTCAAGAAGGCAGACGCTGCCATCGACAGCAATGCCGAGAACAAGGACGCCGCCATCAAGGTCGCTGTTTCTGCTCTGGACGCTGCCAAGAACAAGGGTGTCATTCACAAGAACACTGCCGCCCGCAAGATCAGCCGCATGGCTAAGCGCAACAACAAGGCCGCTGCTGCAGAATAAGATTGCATGAACAATGCCCGCCGGTTTTTATCGGCGGGCATTTTCATTTGTATATTGGTTCTTGGCACATATTCGCCGGTTTAATTCTGGTCCTTGCTTTTGCCCACCAGCGCGGCCAGCAGGGCAAACACCAAACTGGCGGTAATTCCACCCGCCGCTGCGCCAATGCCGCCGGTGAACACACCGGGCAGCCCAATTTCATCCACGGCCTTCACCACACCCTGGGCCAACAGATGCCCGAACCCCAGCAGCGGCACACTGGCCCCGGCCCCGGCCAGCTTTACCAGCGGGTCATACAGGCCAACGGCGCTCAGGATAACACCGGCCACCACATAACCGGTCAGGATGCGGGCGGGGCTCAGCTTGGTGTAATCAATCAGCAGCTGCCCCACCACGCAGATGGCGCCGCCCACCACAAATGCCCACAGATAATTCATGTGTTCCCCTCCTCTTCCGGGCAGCCAAGCTCCACGCAATGCGCAATGCCGGGGATGCTTTCCCCCTGCAAAAAGGTTGTCTGGCTCATCAACGCCCCGGTGGAAAGAAAGAGCACCCGCCGCCAGCGCCGTTCCACCAGCCCCGGCAGAACATGCGCTGCCAGCACTGCAGCACTGCACCCGGCCCCGCTGCCGCCCGCCTGCACGTTCTGGGCGGCAACATCATACAGCAGGCATCCGCAGTCCTGGTGGTTCTCCACCGGACAATCAGCTTTGTGCATCAGCTCATGCAGCAGGGTGCTGCCAACTTCACCCAAATCACCGGTAAAAATGGCGTCAAAGTCCTGCTGGGTGGTGCCGGTGTCCGCAAAGTAGTGCAGCAGCGTTTGAGCCGCCGCGGGGGCCATCGCGGCCCCCATGTTGTTGATATCCTTGACCCCTGCATCACACACCCGCCCAATGGTAGCTGAAAGTACCGGCACGCCCGCGGCCCCACTGCCCCGCACCAGGCAGGCCCCGGCAGCGGTAGCAGTCCACTGGGCGGTCGGGGTGCGTTTGCCGCCATATTCCAGCGGGGTGCGGAACTGCCGCTCCGCCGCGCAAAAGTGGCTGCTGCTCATGGCGAGTATTTCATGCGCATAGCCAGCTGCCGCGCAGAGGGCCGCCAGGCACAGCGCTTCCGCCATGGTGGAGCAGGCACCATACAGCCCGGCAAAGGGCACCCCCAGCTGGCGCATGGTGTAATTGCTGGCGGTGCATTGGGCCTGCAGGTCCCCCGCGAAGGCAAGCTCCACCTGCTGTTTGGCAATGCCCGCTTTGCGCAGGCAATGGCGGGCGCAGCGCTGCTGCAGCATGCTTTCGGCCTGCTCCCAGCCGGTGCAGCCCTCGGCATCAAAGCTCGCATCCTGCACCAGCTCATCAAAGCCCTGTGCCAGCGGGCCTTCGCTCTCTTTTTTGCCGCCCACGGCGGCCCAGGCCGCCAGCACCGGCGGGTGCGGGAATATTACGGTATCGCCCCTTCGTATCGGCATAACAGGCAATCCCCTTTCCGGTTTGTTTGGGCTTAGTGTGCCGCAGCGGGGCAAAAAATATGCGCAGGGCAGCCAAAGCAGCGCCCTGCGCGATGATTTTGGGGTCAAAACTTATTCATCGCCCAATACACCAGCCCCCACACCCAGGAAGCCATTGTGCCGAACGCCAGCACCGGGCCCGCGATGGTAAAAATTTTAGCGCCAACGCCCGTTATCCAGCCTTCGGCCTTGAACTCCACCGCCGGGCTGACCACTGAGTTGGCAAACCCGGTAATAGGTACCAGCGTCCCGGCCCCGGCCTTGGCGGCCAGCTTTTGGTAACAGCCCGGCACCGTAGTGATGGCGGAAAGCATCACCAGTGTGATGCTGGTCAATGTTCCGGCAAGGTCTTTATCGTACCAGCTCAGGTAGAACTGGCGCAGGGCTTCGCCCAACAGGCAGATGGCCCCGCCCACGAAAAAGGCCCACAGGCAGTCCTTGACGACCGGGCTGGGCGGGTTGGCCCGCTTGACCATGGCGTCATAATTTTTTGGGGGCAGCTGCATACGGCACACTTCCTTTTATTTCAGTCTGCCGTTAGCTTTCCCGCCTGCCGTGCCGGTTATGCGCCAAAAAAGTTCACGTTGCCGCGGTAATAGGGTTCCGGCACCATGGTGCGGTACAATTCCTGCAAATCGCGGTGGATTTCTTCATCTTTGGCAAGCCCGCCCGCGGGCAGGCTGTAGATCTGGTACCGCACGCCAAACAAGCGGCTTTCCATAGCAGCGGCGTGGGCACCGGCCCGCAGGTAGAAGCCAATGCGCCGCCTTGCCACTGCCGGTTCTGGCGCTTCGGCGGGGTGTTCGCATTCAATGATCAGGCTCTGCTTGCGCGGGGCGTAATAGGCGGCAAGCTCTTTCAGCACCGCCGTGCCCACACCGCTGCCGCGGTACTGCGGTAAAACAGCAAAATAATCCAGCAGCACATTGCGGCACTGGGGCAGAACCGCCTGCCAGGCATATGCCATCAGGGCACCGGCCTCGTCATAAAACGCCAGCGGCTCATACAGGCCGCGCGTCATCATGCCCTGCACCGAAGCAAAGGGTTTCAGCTCCGATTCCGGGAAATCCCGCACCATCTGGCTGCGGTAAATGCTTTGTGCCTGCTCCACGTTCAGCAGCACGATCTTCATGGCAAACGCCCCTTTCCATTTGTGACAAAATTTAGTATAATAGAAAAAGACCCAACAACGCAAGCAGGAGGATTTTTCCTATGGAATGGACCGATATCCAAATTACCGTACCGCAGCAGTATGCCGAAACCGCCGAAGCGATTGCTACCATGGTATCCAACGGCGGCATTTATATTGAGGACTACCGCGACCTGGAACAGCAGGCATGGGAGATTGCCCATGTGGACCTGATCGAGCAGGACCTGCTGGATCAACCGCGCGATATTGTAAAGGTGCACATGTACCTGGCCCCGGACGAAAACCCGGCCGAGATCCTGCCCCTGTTCAAAGAGCGGCTGGAAGCCAGCGGCGTGGAGTACAAGCTGGAAACCAGCGGCATTGAACAGGAAGACTGGCAGAACGCCTGGAAGAAATATTACCACGCCATGGAGATTGGCCAGCGCCTAGCCATTGTACCCGGCTGGGAAACCTATGATACTGACCGAATTGTGATCACGATGGACCCCGGCATGGCCTTTGGCACCGGCACCCACGAAACCACCAGCCTGTGCCTGGAAACGCTGGACAGCATGGTAAAGGGCGGCGAGCGTGTGCTGGATATCGGCACCGGCTCCGGCATTCTGGCCATTGCTGCGTTGAAGCTGGGCGCTGCCGAAGCCGAGGGCGTGGATATTGACCCCATGTGCGTGCGCACCGCCGGCGAGAATGCCGAGCGAAACGGCGTGGCCGAGCACTTTACCGTGCTGGTGGGCGATCTTTCTGACAAAGCCAGCGGCAAATACAACATCATCACCGCAAACATTGTGGCGGCGGCTATCTTGTCCCTTGCGCCGCATGTGCCGGTATTGATGGCGCCGGGTGCACGGTTCATTGCTTCCGGCATTATCGATACCCGCAAGGACGAAGTGCTGGCCGGGCTGCGTGCCGCCGGGCTGGAGCCGGTTGAGATCAAAGAAAAGCGCGGCTGGGTTTGCGTGATCTGCAAAAACGCCGCGGAGGTCTAAACGCTATGCCGCACCGCTATTTTACCGCCGAAGTTGGCAATGGCCGCGCCGCCCTGAACGGCACCGACGCCCACCACCTGGCTGACGTTATGCGCGCCAAAATTGGTGAGAACGTGATTTTGTGTGACGCCCACGCTGTGGAGTATGTGGGCACCATTACCTCCATCCAGCCAGGCCGGGTGGAGTTTACCGTGACCGAGGGCTACCCCAGCGCCGCAGAGCCCAATGTTGAAGTAACACTGTTTGCCGGGTACCCCAAGCTGGGCAAGCTGGAAGATACCATCCGCCACAGCGTGGAGCTGGGCGTGACCAATGTTGTGCCTTTTTTCAGCCGCTACTGTGTAGCTGCCCCCAAAAAAGAGGAAGCAAAAAACGAGCGCTACTGCCGCGTGGCTGTGGAAGCCGCCAAGCAGTGCGGCCGCGGCATTCTGCCCACGGTGGAGCTTCCCCTACCGGATTTTAACGCCGTGTGCGACCGCTTCAAGGACTATGACCTCGTGCTCTTCTTTTACGAGTGCGGCGGTGTTTCGCTGCGGGAAGTTTTCAACAAAGAACCGGGAAACCGTGCAAAACGGATCGCCGTGGTGACCGGCAGTGAGGGCGGTTTTGCCGCCGAGGAAGCTGCCCGCGCTGCCGAATGCGGCGCCGTTACCGTTGGCCTCGGCCCCCGCATCCTCCGCTGTGAAACCGCTCCCCTCGCCGTCCTCTCCGCCGTCATGACATTGACGGGGAACCTGGAATAATACGAAATAAAAATTAAAAAAGAATAAAGAATAATGCTGGTGTGCGTGCCGCGCACGCACATTAAAATAGCTTTGTACCTTCTTTTTTGAGCCGAGCAGCGCGAGGCGGTCCACCTACATTATTCTTTATTCATTATTCTCTATTCATTAAAAATTCTCCCCGCACCCTTATCATATGCCGTAGGCGGCAAAGGGTGCGGGGAGACTTTTATAGTTCGGTTTGCATCAGAATGCTTTTGAGGGTGTTGATGTGAACGGATTCCACGCAGAAATTGCGCACACCAATGCGCATGAAAGCGGGCATGGTTTCCAAGTCTTTCTGCATAATGCCGCACAGGTACAGCGGCACGCCGCGCGTCTGGGCTGCGTGCATCATATCCTGCACCAAACGCAGCACGGCAGGGTTATCGGCGGGGGTGGGCTTTTCCCGCCGGGAAACACCACAGGTATACTGCACCAAATCGTCCAGGTCCACGGCCAAAAAGTCAGCCCCGGCGTCAATGATCTCCCCTGCCATCAACGCAGCGGCGGGAATTTCGATCAAGCAGCCAACGGGCAGATTCCCGCAGAACGGCAAACCTTTTTCTTTCAGGCTCTCGTTGCAGCGCTTCATCTGGTCCATGCGGGTGCGCCAGGCATCCACATCGGAGATCATGGGGAACAGCACCTGCAAGGCACCTTCCGGTGCCTCCACTGCAGCCTGCATCAGGGCGGAAAGCTGGGTAAGCGCCGTGGTCTCTTCCTCCACCCGTGTCTGCACGCCATCCATCCATTGGCCGCAGTCGTCCGCAGCCCAATCGCAGGTGCGCACGGTAATGGGTTTGCCGCCGCTGTTCTTGATGCATGTTTTATAGGCTTCCACCTGCTGGGCTTCAGTCAGCTCCTTGATTACAACGGATTCCGTGCGCAGCAGTCCAATGCCGGAAGCCCCCGCCTGAATGGCTTTCTGGATGGCCTCCGGTGCGGCGCAGGCTGCGCTGGCCAGCAGAACAAACGGCGTGCCGTCCCGCGTGCGGCAGGGGGCCGCAGCCAACGGGTCGGGCAGGGCGTTGCTGTTTTGCAGCTCCTGCCGCCGTGCTTTCACCTGCCGCAGCTGGGCGGCGGTGGGGTCAATGATCAGCTGGGCGTGTTCAGCATCCACCACTGCGCGGCAGCCCGCCGCAGCAGCGGCTACCCCCTTGCCCAGCTGGAATACCGCCGGGATGCCCATGCTCCGCGCCATAATGGCGGCGTGGCTGGTTTCACTGTCCGTTTCCGAGGCAAGCCCCAGGATCATGCCCGGTGCCTGACCAAACAGATCGCTGGGGTAAAACAGCTCTGCCGCCAGGATGCTGGGCTCCGTCAGGTGTAGACGGCGGCTGGGGCGGCCATCCAAAATATCCACCACGCGGCGGCAGGCATCGCACACATCCACGCTGCGCTCCCGGATGTAATCATCATCCACGTTTTTTAAGCGGCCTGCAAAAATCTGCTCCGCACGCTCCACGGCGGCAGCGCTGCCGGCACCGGCGGCTATGTAATCGCCAATTTCGTTGGTGAAGGATTCATCCTCCAACAGGGCAATCTGGAACATTAAAATATCGGCATCCTGCCCGCAGGCGTGCTGCTGCAGGCGGTTCAGTTCATCTTTTGCCAGCACAATGGCAGCTTCGTACAGGGCACGCTCCCGGAACGGGTCGCACACAATGCGGTGCAGGCCCGCCGCACCGCGGTCAATGCGAACAACAGGGCCGACTGTTAAGCCATCGGACACTGCCAATCCCTGAAAAGTTTGCATGTTGTCCTCCTTGTTGAACCTTCTTGTCTGTGCAGTCTTACAGGAATTTTGCCGACGGCATTTTGCTTAAAGTATGGCTGACCAGCGCGGTAACAAAGTCTTCCGGCACGGCTGTTGCCATGGCGGCTTCGCCAAGGATATTGCCCTCTTCCCGGCCAAGCAGGGTCTTATAGCGGTCCGCGGGGTCTTTATCGCACTGACCCATAAAAGTCAGGGCCAGCAGTTTGGGGGTATAGGGTACTTCACTCGGCACATCCAGCATCTCCGCCGCTAGTTCCAGCGGGGCAATCGCGCCGCGGGTGGGGGCGGTCAAATTTTCGGAGAACGCCGCCGGGTAATGCTTATGCTGGCGGGCCAGTGCTTCGGTCAGCGCCAGGGTCGGCGCGCGGGAGATTGCCGCGCTCAGCTGGGCCTGGTATTCAGCGGCAAAGTCCTGCATAAAGCTGTTTTCATCGGGCAGAATGCCATACGCCGTACCGCCCAGGCGGCCAAATTCCCGCATGGTATCCATATAGCCCAGGGCAATGTTTTTGGCGGCACGCACACCGTCAAAATCAAACAACGGCCCCAAGTCCCAATGGCTGCGGATGATACGGGTAGGCAGACCGGTCAGGTTAGGGCGGGTCAGCCCAACGCCATCCACATCCACGCCGATCAGCTCGGTTGCCCCCATTTTGGCGGCCAGCTCCAGCGGCATATTGTCCCGCCAGCCGCCGTCAATGTACTTTACCCCGTCAATCTCATAGGGACGCAGCGCCGGGAAGCAGGCGGAAGAGGCCAGCATATAATCTTTCAGCTGCCCCTGCGGGATATCATCCAGCGTACACTGCACGCTGCGCAGGGTGTTCATTTCGGTAATCACCAAACCGTACCTGATGTGGGATGCCCGGATGGCGTCCTCGTCCATGTACTGGTCAATGGTCTGACCCAGCGGTTCGGTGTTCAGCCCGCCGCCGCGCAGAGTTTCCAACAAGAAATCACGCAGTTCCTCCGGCGTTTTGCCCTCTGGCAGTTCCAGCACGCCGTGGTTATCCAGGCTGCGCCACAGGTCTGCCGCTTCGTTCACTTTGCCCATCACAAACAGTGCTGCGTTCAGGCTGCCCACACTGGCACCAGTGATCACATCCGGCAGCCAGCCAAGTTCCATCAGTGCCTGATACACACCAACCTGATAACTTCCCTTTGCGCCGCCGCCCGCAAGCACCAGCCCGCGCACGGTATCATGTTCTTCTGCCATATCCTGCACCTCCCGGTTGTATCCCTCTATCTCAAATTGGTATCACTTATATCAAATGGGTATTACTTTTATGAATCACGCTTATTATAGCATACCCAGCCTGTAAAAGCATATATTATTTTGCCGAATTTATTTACCTCCTTGCAACCAGATTCTTAAAAGTGTATCATAAAAACAGCAGAGTTTATTTTTTGATTTCCCTCATACTGGTTTACCTGCTAGATTGGGCAGCACAGTAATCCAATCATTTTTCATCATCTTGCACACTGTGTTCGCCCATTAGGAAAAGGAGTTTATATTTTCATGAAAGATACCGCAAAAAAGCCGATCCTTGTCATTATGGCAGCCGGCATGGGCAGCCGGTTCGGTGGCCTGAAGCAGATTGAGGCCGTTGGCCCCGCCGGGGAAGCGATTCTGGATTACAGCCTGTTCGATGCCCACCGCGCCGGGTTTGAGACGGTCGTGTTCATCATCAAGCACGCAATCGAAGACGCGTTCAAATCCACTGTGGGTGCCCGCGCCGAAAAGGCCGGGCTAAATGTGCGCTATGCGTATCAGGAGCTGGATATTCTGCCGGAAGGTTTTACCGTGCCGGAGGGCCGCATCAAGCCGTGGGGCACCGCCCATGCCATTTTGTCTGCTGCCGATGCGATTGATGCGCCGTTCGCTGTCATCAATGCCGATGATTATTACGGCCGCACCTGCTTTGAGCTGATCTACAATTACCTGAGCGCCGGGCACACCGGCCCGAAATATCCTTGGGTGATGGTGGGGTATCTTTTGGGCAACACGGTCAGCACCAATGGTTCCGTCAGCCGTGGTGTCTGCGTAACAGATGCTGACGGAAATCTTGACACGGTAACGGAGCGCACCCGCATTGAAACTTATGATAGCGGTATCCATTACACGGAAGACGGCGGCGAGACCTGGGTGGACCTGCCCGCGGATACGGTCGTTTCGATGAACATGTGGGGCTTTACCCCGGATTTCATCACCGAGGCCAAAGCCGGGTTTGTAGATTTTCTGCGCAGCAGCCTGCCGGGCAACCCGCTCAAGTGCGAGTATTACCTGCCCACCGTGGTAACGGAAGCGCTGGAAACCGGCAAAGCGGAAGTAAAGGTGCTGACCACCCCGGACAAGTGGCACGGCATTACCTACCGTGAGGACAAACCGGAGCTGGTTGCCGCCCTGGCCGCCATGCACGCCAGCGGTTTTTACCCGAAAGAGCGGCTGTTTTAAGGCAACACCGCACAATTCCCGCCTTGCGGCTTAAGCACCGCTCCGGCAGCT
>OLNT01000723.1_pt1 | contig 20084 bp, 24 predicted proteins | sample 1672641 | NCBI WGS metagenome assembly OLNT01 (sample SAMEA3136708, study PRJEB25190) | human gut metagenome
GTAGGAAACCTACCGCCAACGGCGGCAAGGCGCCTTTACCCTACCCTACGACCTGCTTCAGTCCCACACGGCAAGAACGATGCTGGCAAACTCCGAGTTCATCGTGATGCTCAATCAGGCATCCACAGACAGATTGGAACTTGCGAAGCTGCTGAACATCTCGGACACCCAGCTTTCCTATATCACCAATGTGGATGCCGGTCACGGACTGATCAAAGTCGGCTCCAGCCTTGTACCGTTTGCCAATAAATTCCCCAAGAACACGAAGCTCTATAAGCTGATGACCACCAAACCGGGCGAGGGTGCTTAAATTCTTCAAAAAAGGTATTGACTCTGACGCTGCGTAATGGTTTATGCTATAATTACCACGAAGGAGGATGATACCAATGATGACCGTCAATGAGGTGAGCAAGCTCACGGGGGTTAGCATTCGTGCCTTGCAGTACTATGACAAAATCGGTTTACTGCATCCGGCGGAATATACCGAAGCAGGCTATCGGCTGTATGACGATACAGCTCTGGAGCGCTTGCAGCAAATATTGCTGTTCCGTGAGCTTGAATTCTCTCTCAAAGAGATTCAGTCCATTCTTCAAAGTCCGGACTTTGATAGGGATCGGGCATTAGATCAGCAAATATGCTTGCTCACATTGAAAAAAGAGCATATCGAAAACCTTATCACCTTCGCTCGTGGACTAAAACAGGTTGGAGGAATGAATATGGACTTTTCTGCATTTGATACGGCAAAGATGGATGAATACGCTACGAAAGCAAAAGAAAAGTGGCAACACACCAATGCCTATCAGGAATATACGCAAAAGAACAAGGGGCGCTCTAAGGATGCAGAAGAAGCGCTTGCAAGAGGAGTGATGCTGATCTTCTCTGATTTTGGCAAATGCAAGGATGGCGATCCTGCATTGCCGGAAGCGCAAGCCTTGGTGAAGCGCTTACAGGCATATATCTCAGAGAATTATTATCAATGCACCCCTGAAATATTGCAAACTCTTGGTGCAATGTATGGAGCTGGAGGTGAATTTACCGAGAATATTGATAAAGCAGGTGGGGAAGGAACTGCAAAATTTGTCGAGCGTGCAATCTCTATCTACTGCAAATAAACAAGACAAACCTTATAGGCACTCGCTGACTTCAGCGGGTGCCTACTCGCTTTATGAAAGGAAACGCAATGAAAAAGAAAATCTGTGTAATTCTTATTGCAGTGCTTGTAGCCGTCCTCGGCACGAGCACCTTTTTTATTATCGATCACTACAAGGAGTCGAATAAGCAAGCTGCGCTTTATGGCGAGCTGGCTGAACTTGTAGACGCTGCGGCACAGACGGATGCTGCAACGGAACCGGCGGAGCAGATTCCATACTCCGAGGAAAAGATGCTTCTGCCGGAGCTTGCAGAGCTTTATCAGCAGAACGGCGATTTGGTGGGCTGGATCAGTATTGCAGATACCAACATCAATTATCCCGTGATGCAGTCGGTGAATGAGCCGAATTTCTATCTAAAGCACGGCTTTGATAAGGAATACTCCGACTATGGCTGTCCCTATGTGCAGGAGGATTGCGATGTGCAGGAGCCGTCCGACAATCTTGTGATCTACGGACACCATATGTCCAACGGTTCGATGTTTGCCCACCTTGAAAAGTTCAAGAACAAAGACTTTTGGAGCGAGCATCGGATAATCACCTTCAACACACTGACGGATAAGCAGGGGTATGAGATCGTTGCAGTATTCCGCACGGTGGTCTACACCGACAGTCCCGAAGCATTCAAGTTTTATCGCTTTATAGACGCAGAGAGCGCCGATGATTTTGCCAGCTTCGTTGCCAAGTGCAAGGAGCTGTCTCTCTATGATACCGGCGTGACCGCCGAATACGGCGATAAGCTCATTACGCTGTCTACCTGTGAGTACAGCCGCAACAACAGCCGCCTTGTGGTCGTGGCGAAGCGCATAACGGAGGACGGTGGTGCGGATGTTGCCAAGACTCACGCCGAAGCAACGGCAGAGGGCTAACGCCCTAATTAAGCGCCTTTGTGCCAATTATGATAACGGTAGCTGCCTTGCATTGGACGACGGAGAACCTTGCGCCTGTGTGCAGAGCATCTCATACTCACTTCTCTGCAAGTATTTCCGCAAATCTGTTTTGCCGGCAGAGCCTTTGCTGGAAGCGGATATTCTTGGCACACGCTTTGAAAAGTGCGTGTCCTGCGGTGCGCCGATTATCAAGAAGGGCAACCGAAAGAAATATTGCGAGAAGTGCGCTCAAAGAGCTTACAAAGCTCAGCAGGCAGAGTACGCAAGAAGAAAACGGGCAGAGTCGAAAAATAGGCGCTGAAAGAGCCAGCAATATCAAGACTTTTCAGCTCCCGCACTTTGAGGGGTAAGGTGTTTATACCTTTACCCCTCGCTTTTAATTTAGGGGCGTTTGGGTACGCCCCGGAAAGGAGGGTTCAATGGCTGATATTAAAACGAGAGATGTCGTGAGAGGCACAATCAAGAAGATCGACAAAGCGGCAATCGCCGCAAACCGTATGCGCTCCGCCTATGTGCAGACAAAGGAAAAGGCAGAACACACAACGCACCCGGATGAGCATAATGCCGAGGAGTACGCCTCCGACCGAGTGGAAGGCGGCATTGACCGTATCACGCACGAAGCGGCGCACCAGTTTGATAAGCAGGGGCGCAAGGGACTGGAAGAAACGAAACGGAATGTGTCCAAAGCAAAGGACAGTATACAGAAGTTTCGTGAAAAGCGTGCTACTGAGTCGATGAAAAGGCAAACTGTCCGCACCTCCGGGAATAAGACCATCAAGGCGGTCGAGCAAACGGAAAAGACGATCAAACAGTCTGCCGGTAAGAAAACCATCAAGACTGCCGGGAAAGGTACAGCCAAAGCCGCACAGAGGTCGGTCAAGACCACGAAAACGGCAATCAAGACCACACAGCAGGCGGCAAAAACGGCGCAGAAAACCGCACAGGCTACGGTGAAAGCATCGCAGAAAGCTGCACAAGCCGCCAAAGCCACAGCCAAGGCAACCGTTGCCGGTGTAAAAGCTGCCGTTAAAGCAACGATTGCCGCAGTCAAAGCAATCATAGCGGCGACAAAAGCACTGGTTGCCGCTATCGCTGCAGGCGGCTGGGTTGCCGTTGCAGTCATTGTCGTAATTTACCTGATTGCCCTGATTTGCGGCTCGGTTTTCGGGATATTCTTTTCCGGTGAGGATTCCGGCACAGGAATGTCGATGCAGACAGCCGTGCAGGAAATCAACGCTGATTACGATGCCAAGATGGAAGCGGAGAAAAACTCGGTAGCCTATGATAATATGGAGATCAGCGGCGGTCGAGCCGTGTGGAAGGATGTGCTTGCGGTCTATGCAGTCAAGACGAATACAGACAAGGACAACCCGCAGGAGGTTGCCACGATGGACGAGAGCAAGAAGCAGATCCTCTCGGACATCTTTTGGGAGATGAACTCCATATCCTCCCGCAGTGAAAGCCACTCGGAAACAGAAATTACCGAAACGGACGACGGAAACGGCAACATCGTTCAGACGGAAACGACAGTCACAAAAACAACGCTTTATATCACCGTTTCTCATTTGACGGTGGATGAGATGGCTGACTTGTACGGCTTTGACGCAGAACAGCGGGAGTATCTTGCCGAGCTTCTCAAGGACAAAAACAATTCCCTTTGGGCGGCGGTACTTTACGGTATCCGATACAGTGACGATCAGATCGTCACCGTGGCGCTTTCACAGGTCGGCAATGTAGGCGGCGAACCGTACTGGTCTTGGTACGGCTTCGGAAGCCGTGTGGAATGGTGTGCTTGTTTTGTAAGCTGGTGCGCCGATCAGTGCGGCTATATCGACACCGGGGTTGTGCCGAAATATGCAGGCTGCGTGAACGGCGTCCAGTGGTTCAAAGATCGAGGACAGTGGATCGACGGTGCAGCCGAGCCTGTCCCCGGAATGATTATTTTCTTTGATTGGGATAACAAGGGTTCGTCGGGTCCGCAGGATGGACAATCCGACCACACCGGTATTGTCCAAAAAGTCGAAAACGGTATCGTTTATACCGTTGAGGGAAACTCCGGTGATAGCTGTCGGGTAAACCAGTACAGCGTAGGTCACTACGAAATTCTCGGATACGGGGTACCGCAATATTAAAATAGGTGGCTATGGGCTTTATTGTCCCATAGCCACCTATTTTTCTTTTTTGTTTAGAATTTGATCCGGGATAATTGAGGTGTTCAGCAAATCACCCGGCTCAACCTTCAGCGCATCAGCAATATTAAATAGAACCTCTACGGAAAAGGGTCTGACGATATTCGGTGCTTCGATTGCGCTAAGATGCGAACGGCTCATCATCGCCTCTGCCGCAAGCTGCTCCTGCGACATTCCTCGCATTTTACGAAGAACTGAAATTGTGATTCCCAGTTGAATAAATCTATCTCTATTTTTGAAGTCAATTTCTTTGCTCATTTGCTCCACCTCGAGTCCATAATAATTATATGTTATTCTCTCTTGGCTTTCTGTTCTCAGTGTGAAGCTATTGACTTATATATAGAGCAAAAATATAATAATAAGTGCAGATGAACAATAATATGCTCATTTGCTCTACTGTTATTCTTGGTGGTGTTTGTATGACCTGTTGTTTTATCGGGCATAGGAGAATTAAGTGTAAAAAAGAGCTTGCAAGTCGATTGCGGGACAATATTTGCTATCTGCTTGAGCAGGGCGTAGCAACCTTTCTGTTTGGAGATCATTCCGAATTTAATACTCTCTGCTACAAGGTGGTTTCAGAACTAAGAGAAGTTTATCCCCAAATTCGCAGAATACACTATCGGACGGATTATCCTGATGCAGACGCTTATACGATGCAGTTCCTATTAGATGGATATGAGGACAGTATTTGCCCTGACGGAGTTGCTGCTGCCGGGAAAGCTGCTTATGTGGAACGCAATCAAGCTATGATTCAGGCAAGTGACTTTTGCGTCTTTTACTTTAATAACGAATACCTTCCGGCGAGTCGAAAAGAGTCGAAAAAAGCAATAACAAGCTATCAGCCCAAAAGCGGAACCGGGGTTGCCTTTGACTATGCAAAAGCGCACGGAAGAACAATCATTAACCTATACGAAGAAGATGAACACTGCAATTAAGCATCGAATCTATTTGGATTCGTCTTTTTTGTGACATTTATATCCGAAGTCCCGTGCTTTACAACAAACACCTTTTGAGTTATTTGCATCATTGGAGCAGCCGGAAACGGCTGCTTTTCCTTTACGCTGATGAAGGGTGATAAGGTTGTCGAGAGCGGCAAAGTATGAGCCTATTTGTTCTTGCTCTGCAACCGATGATGGTAAAACCAATGGGGTGATTTTCAGGATTTCTGTGTTAATACTTGGCATAGTTTGACCAACAGCTCTTGTTCGGATGTCCGTTTTAATACTCTCGGTTTCTAATCGAGTATGCAAAAATTGAGATGAAACATCTGTCTGAGGGCGTACTCTTAGAACTCGTCCAGAGAACAGCCAATTACTCTGAAATGGCGTAATTAGGGCATTTATATCAACTGAACCAACACGAGAGAACACAATGTCACCGGCGTCCAATGTATATGCAGTGAGCCGTTTATAGTCGGAATCAGAAACTTGCGGCAATCCATTTTTGCTCCGAGGTAGGGCACCGGTCTTAAAATGTTCTGTTGTAATAATCGGAGTCCCATCGCTAACATAATCATCGGCGTGAAGTGTGCTGCCAAAAGGTCCGGTCTTAATCTCTGAAATATCTCCGAGCTTACGCTGTTCCCAAGCGTCTGAGAATCCTTTGAAGCGAATTGCGGGAGCATCTGATTTTTTCGTCATTCTGCACTACCTCCCAGCAATTTCTTCAACTCTTTAAGTCCCAGCATATCATACTCATTACCCTCAAGGTCATCGATCATTCCCGAAAGCGTTGCTTCGGTTTCGCTGATCTGCTGTTCGACCTCGAAGAAAGTTGTAGCATACTTGTTTTGAAGGGCTTGAATTTTGCTCACCAAGCTGTCGATTACGGTATCAGGCAGTTTGTGAATGCTCTCAATGAGAGGAGCAATCCACTTCTTTTCGAGCAAATCCAAAGCCTGCTCATCGCTCAGACTTTCAATCGTATCCTTTGTTTTTGCCTGCAACGCAGCACTCTTTGCCTTGATCTCCGCCTTGATTTCTTTCTCACTCTTGATCAAAGACTCAACCTTTTCTAAGAGTGTACGAAGCGCAACGCTTTCAGGAGAACGGTCTTTCTTCAGTTCCTTAATCTTTTTGGATACTTCTTTCGGAACGAAAGCATCGCCTTCCTCGGTGAGAACATCGTTGCAGCTCTCTTTATCCTCCTCTGTCATTTCATCAAGGATAGACTCATACTCAGAAGGGATTTCCGCCAAACGGCTTTCCAAACCGTGAAGCTCGTCCGTTTCTGCGGAGAGCAAAGTCGCCTGAACCAAGTCGAACGGGATAATATGACCTACCCAGCCCTCTTGAACTTCCTGATCTTTACCGTCCTTTTTCTTGATGACAAGGTTCGGATCGACCTTCTTTGTTGCAGCAAAGCCTTCGGTTTGCAACATTTCGAGGTCGATGGAAATACCTGTCCAATCGTCGTCAAGAAGCTGGAACGCCGCATATTTGTCGATAAGTGGAATATCTTTCAGTCGCTCGAAAATATCAGCACTCAGAACGGTTTCAGCCTTAGAGATTTCAATGCTTCCCATCCGGTCGATAAGTTCTTCTTTCAGGAATGCCGGGAAAGTGGAAAAGGCGGCGTTAAAAGCATTCTCAAACCCGACCACATCAGGGTGGCTCTTGATGGCACTCTTAATATCAGGGGTAGACACATTCACATAAGGAATGCCACTCTCGGTAAACAACGCCTTTTTCAGCGCAGGGAACGCCGTCCAGAATTCGCTCATCTCGTCAATTTCTGCTGTCGGGATACCGCCAAACATAGACGCATAGACATCCCAATGCTCGGCAGCTTCAGAGGAATCAACATAGCGAGGAATGTTCAAGTTATAATCATTGCTGCGAATTTCTTCACGACTGACGACTCGTGAAAACTTCGGAATGCTTTCACGCTTAATAAAGGTATCTGCTATGCGTTTAATGTCAGACGCACGGAGCTTGTTATTTTTACCCTCTTTGATAAAGCCCTTGGATGCATCGATGATAAGGACATCGGTATTCTCACGCTTTTGGCGCAGCACCATAATGATGGTGGGTATTCCTGTCCCGAAGAAGATATTTGCAGGCAGTCCGATAATGGCGTCGATATGGTTATTCTCGATCAGATTCTTTCTGATTTCACCTTCCTCACCGCCACGGAATAGTACGCCGTGGGGAAGAACGATTGTCATAATGCCGTCCGGCTTGATATGGAACAGATCGTGAAGCAGGAAAGCATAGTCGGCTTTTCCTTTGGGAGCAAGTCCAAAACGAGCATAACGAGGATCACCCTCTTTGTTGGACGGGTCCCAAGCCTGCGAATACGGCGGATTGGACACGACCGCATCCACATAGAGAGGATTATAGGTATTTACCGGATCATTTTCGTCAAAGTACGGCCAATCCTCCTCAAGAGTATCGCCGTTACGAGTGACGATATTATCCGGTTTGATGCCACGCATAACCAAATTCATCCGGGTCAGGTTGTAGGTGTTCTCCTTCAACTCCTGAGCGAAGTATTTGATGTTGTTGTCATCGGTCATATACTTAGCAACGCTCTGACCGATATTGATAAGCAACGATCCCGAACCACTTGTCGGGTCGTAAATTTTGATTTCGCTTTTGCCCTTCAAGTGGCTTGCAACGATTTCAGACATCAGCAAAGATACCTCGTGCGCCTGCTTTCTTTCCGGCATTTGCCGCAAAGTTACTGATAAGATATTCGTAGATAAAGCCGAGAACATCGTAGTCCTGCTTGCCGTCCATAGGAATATCTTTTATCAGCGTCAGAAGCCCGCTGATTGCTTTTGTTTGTGAACCGGAGCTATCGCCAAGTTTGGAAAGACCCGTTTGCAAAGTGTCAAATACTTTATCAAACACCTTCTTGTGCGTGTTGGAAATCAGCCGGCTGAACGCAGAGAGTGCATCACGGACATTTGAAACATCAAAGTCCTTCCCCATAGAGAGCCAAGTAGAAAAGAGGTCTTTATAGGCAATAAAGTAGCCGATATTCTCTTGAACCCACTTAACCGTTTCGTCATCTTCTTCTGATACGGTTTTCAGAAGTTCGTCGTCATAGTCATTTTCCTTCAAAAATTTGATTTCTTTATCAGATAGATACTTGTAAAAGATAAAGCCAAGTATGTAATCCTTATATTCATTCGCTTCGATTTTGGAACGCATTTGGTTTGCGGAAGCCCATATTTTCTGAGCAAGCTGTTGCTTATTCATCCTGTGAACCCATCCTTTTTCTTTTTTAAGGGCAATATACTACCCCACTGTTATGATACAACAATTAGTGTCCCTTAAAACGGACTCACTTCTCGTCGGGAACAAACTCCATAATGTCGTCAGTCGTGCAATTCAAAGCTGAACAGATTTTTCCCAACACTTCAGTGCTTACATTTTCATCACGACTGAGCTTATTGATTGCGTATTTAGTGAGTCCAGCAGCTTCCTGCAAATCTCTTTTCTTCATATCTCGATCAAGCAGAATGTGCCAAAGTTTTTTATAGCTTACAGCCATCGTATCATTCCTTTCTCTCAACCTGCGAGTAAGTGCTAAAACACATCTTATATTATAGCATATAATCCCGAATTAGCAACAATAAATCCCGAAATTTCAAACTTACTTCCCATATTTCACACCTGAATAAGATCGACTGCGACCGGATAGCTTGGGAACAGCGTAAGGTTCAAGATGTTGCTGACCGCTTTGATAATCTGCGTATCCCTGTTGCAGCAAATCTTCGAGTTCACGGAACAACGCCGTATTATGGTGCAAACGGAATTCAGGATTATGTGGAGGGATTTACACACGATGGAGAATTTGTCCTTGTTGCTGAAGATGGAGCGAATGACTTAAAAAACTACCCTGTAAAATGCGTAAACGGGCGTATTTGGGTCAATAATCACGCTCACGTCCTTCAAGGAAAAGCGGGAATTGCCGATAATAGTTTTCTTGCCTTTGCCATAAGTCAATCAGATATTGAATCACTTTTGGTAGGTGGCGGTCGAGCAAAGTTGAATGCAGAAACCCTAATGAGCATTGAGTTTAGACTGCCCTGCTTACAAGAACAGTATCGAATTGGCGAGTATTTGACACAGCTCGACCACCTTATCACCCTTCATCAGCGTAAATGTGCATTATTATTCAGTCCTTTTCAGGCTTTTATCTCTATGATGTTCACCACTTCAACATTTTCTTGGGAACAGCGTAAGTTTGGAGAAATTACAAGCAAATACGAAGATCCTGTCCCCACGCCTCACGATGGCTATTATAGACTCGGCATAAGAAGTCACGCAAAAGGAACATTTCATAGCTATGTAGCCAAGGGACAGGAACTCGAAACAGCTCAAATGCATCGAGTTGCAGCCGGAAATTTTATTGTAAATATTACTTTTGGGTGGGAACACGCCGTTGCAATTACGGATAAAAATGATGCAGGGAAGCTGGTTTCGCATAGATTTCCGCAGTTTTCATTTGCTGAAGGGATGGTTCCGGAGTTTTTCCGCTATGTAATTGTAGACGAAAAATTTCGTCATCATTTATGGCTTGCTTCACCGGGAGGAGCTGGTCGAAACAGAGTTTTGAAACTTGATGAGATGCTTAATTATCTAATGAGGTTTCCATCAAGAGATGAGCAAATCAAAATTGCAGAGTTCTTTCGCCATCTTGACAACCTTATCACCCTTCATCAGCGTAAGTGCATTTTCTTTACTGGAAGGGCGGGTAGGCTTATCTCGACCGTAAACAAAAAGCGAATTACTTCTTCTTGGGAACAGCGTAAGCTCGGGGAACTTGTTGATGTTTGCAGTGGCAGAGATTATAAACATCTATCGGAAGGCACTATACCTGTTTATGGAACAGGTGGATATATGCTTAGCGTGAACGAAGCATTATCGTATGATCGGGATGCGATTGGCATTGGTAGAAAAGGGACAATCGATAGACCGTATATCCTTAAAGCCCCATTTTGGACAGTAGATACGCTGTTTTATGCCATTCCAAGAGAAATAGCTGACCTGAATTTTGCTTTTGATATTTTTCAAAACATCGACTGGAAAAAGAAAGATGAGTCAACTGGTGTACCGAGTTTATCCAAAACAGCAATAAACGATATTGATGTGCTTGCGCCGAAGCACGGCGAGCAACAGGCTATTGGGCAATTTTTTGCCGCCATCGACCACCTTATCACCCTTCATCAGCGTAAGCCATTTTTAATGAAATGGAGGACTTCTGATGCTAACAGAAACCAAACGAACAGACTTGTTCTGTGAATATTATGCAAAATGGATTACGGTGTATAAGAAGGGCGCAATCAGAAAGGTGACGATGGATAAGTACCTGATGACGCAGAAATGGCTCGTTAAGCTCGTCCCGAACCTGAGAGTATGTGATATGAACCGGATCGCTTATCAGCAGCTGTTGAACGACTATGCTGAGTTCCACGAGCGCCAAACAACAATGGATTTCCACCACCAGCTCAAGGGCGCTATACTTGACGCCGTTGATGAGGGCTTGATTGAAAGAGATCCTACTCGCAAGGCAATCATCAAGGGGAAGCCACCGGTTGCTAAGAAAATTAAGTATCTCAATCAGTTTGAGCTACACACGCTGCTGATCTCGCTTGACCTGAAGGATAAGGTGAATTGGGACTACTTTATCCTGTTGGTAGCAAAGACGGGGATGCGCTTTTCTGAAGCACTGGCTCTTACCCCGAAAGACTTCGACTTTGCCCATCAAACACTGTCCATAAGCAAGACTTGGGACTACAAGGGAAAGGGCGGCTTCCAGCCTACGAAAAATAAGTCGTCTGTGCGGAAAATTCAAATTGACTGGCAAACTGTCATTCAATTTTCTGAATTGGTAAAGCACCTTCCCGAAGATAAGCCCATCTTTGTCAACTCCACTGTCTACAATTCGACGGTGAACGACATTCTCGGCAGGCATTGCAAAGCCTGTAACATCCCTATCATCTCTGTCCACGGATTACGGCATACACACGCCTCTTTGCTGTTATTTACGGGCGTTTCCATTGCGAGCGTTGCCCGCCGTCTTGGACATTCGAGTATGACCACTACGCAAAAAACCTATCTGCACATCATTCAGGAACTTGAAAACAAAGACATCGACTTGGTGATGCGCTCTCTTTCGGGTTTGAGCTAAAAAAACAAAACCGGCTTGCGCTGATTAAAGGTGATAAAAAAGATGCCATCCGAAAGGGTGGCATCTTAGTTATTTGTCGTATCTTAGAAAATCGTTACAGTGTTCCTGTTGGCGCAAACGGTAGCCTTGAGAGATCAGCGTATCGGCTTTTAAAGCGACAAGGTTAATATCTGAGTTCAATGTCCGTGCGATCTGCTGCGTGTCGTATCCTCTTTCCGCAAGTTCAAGGAAGTCCTCATCTGATAGGGAAATTTGTGCGGCAAAGAGATTGGCTTCGTACTCCATACGGTTGTCCCGCATATTGAAGATCTCAAACTCTTTGAAGCCCCCGACTTTCGTGGCTTCCTCCCGGTGTAAAGCATCGTGTCCTAATTCGTGAAGTAGCACGATGTTCTCCATAACCGGATGCAGATCATTTTTGACAAAGATGAAGCGATTACGCATCAAGACCTTATATGCTCCACGCTGTTCATTGAACGGATAATACATTACCTCGATTCCTAAGTCCCTTGCTATTCTGAGAGGATCACGGGTTCCGCATTGAGCAACGATGGAGTTTGCTTTTTGTACGATTTCCGAAGTGCTTACATACATCGGCTTCACCCCTTTTCAGTTTGTTCCTGTTTCCATTCTAACACACAATGTGTCCCATAAACGGGACTCAGTCCTGCTTGCCCTTAGAACGGTACTTCTTTGGGGTGTACTTTTTGTTTTTCTCTTTCGCAAGCCAATAGGCATCCATAATGGCTTGCATCATAACATCCATATCATCCTGTGCCAACTCACCGCCGGTAAACAAACCGGTTACTTCATCTGTGAGCTGTTGCGCTTGTTTGGCACCTCGTGCGCCGTACTGCTCCGCAGCCTGAGCAACGAGCATACCATCCGTACCGAGAAGCTGATCCACGGAAATATTAAGTGCCTTTGCCAGCTTCTCCGCTGCATCCAAGCGAGGACGAGAGGTTCCGCATTCGTATCTCTGTATGGTACGGGGGGAAACACCGGAAACCTTTGCAAGCTGCTCCTGCGTCATATCATTTTTTTCTCTCAGCTCTTTTAATCTGTCGCTGAACTTCATTATCAATTCCCTCCATAAGATTTTTATTTTTAGCAGCACGACACTTTTTTCGTCACTTCTTATTGACACGACATTGGTGTCGTGCTATAATCTGAATCACAACAACGACATTTCTGTCGTGTTAATATGATACAACACGACACTTTGGTTTGTCAAGAGGTTTCGCAGAATTTCCAAGAAATAAGGTGATTTAGTTGAGCAGATCAATACTGCATTGTGATATGAATAACTTCTATGCCAGCGTTGAATGTATGCTCGACCCAGCTTTGAGAAAGTATCCGGTCGCTGTCTGCGGCTCGGTGGAAGAAAGGCACGGTATTGTTCTCGCCAAAAACTACGCCGCAAAAGCCTTTGGGATAAAAACCGGCGATGCTGTATGGCAAGCGAAGCAGAAGTGCAGAAACCTTGTTGTAGTGCCTCCGCACTTTGAGGAGTACATCAAATATTCCAAGCTGGCAAGAAGCGTTTACAGCCGCTATACCGATCAGGTCGAGCCTTACGGAATGGACGAGTGTTGGTTGGATGTGAGTGGTACAGAGAACATCTTCGGTTCACCCGAAAAGGTGGCAAATGACATAAGAGAAACGATCAAGTTTGAGCTGGGATTGACTATCTCAGTCGGGGTGTCTTTCAATAAAATATTTGCCAAGCTCGGCTCGGATATGAAAAAGCCGGATGCTGTGACGGTCATACCGAAAGACACTTTCCGAGACAAAATATGGGGACTCCCCGCAGCGGACTTGCTCGGTGTGGGACGGGCAACGCAGCGTGTATTAGATAGCTATTGCATTAGAACCATTGGCGATTTAGCTAAGACCGATCCTGACTTTCTGAACCGACGGCTCGGTAAAAACGGAATTGCCCTTTGGCAGTATGCAAACGGTAATGACCGATCCCGTGTTATGAACGCCGACTTTGTTTCTCCGGTTAAGAGCGTGGGACACGGAATTACTACCATCGAAGATTTGGAGAACGACGAGCAGGTGTGGCCCGTCTTTCTCGAATTGACGCAGGACATCGGACATAAACTCCGTGTCCACAAAAAGTGTGCGGATGGAGTCGCCATTCACATACGGGACAACACACTTTTTTCAAAGCAATGGCAAACGGCATTGGATATGCCCACACAATCCCCAATGCTGATCGCAAAAGCGGCTTTTGCCCTCTTTGAAAAAAGATACGACTGGAGGAACCCGATTCGCTCAGTCACGATTCAGACAATCAACTTGGTGCCACAGGACACGCCCCGACAAGTCGATTTGTTTATGAATATCGAAAAGATTGAGAAAGCAGAAAGGCTCGACCAGTGCATTGAAACCATTCGCCAGCGGTTCGGCAAGAACAGCATCCGCAACGGCATTCTTTTTCAAAATCTTCGGATGCCGAGTGAAAAGCCTGAGATTACTATGCCGACCGGGGTGCTTTGTTAAGGAGGTCAGTATGATTAGTACAAGCAGTAACAAGATTGATGAAATTGTTGTGCCCGATGAGATCGAAACCTATGTTTCGATGCCGTCTTGTTTGTTGCAGGGGTGCAGCAATGATCTGATTATTTTCCGTGCAGATGGAGGAAACCATTTCACTCACTACGGTATTTATGAGGGAATGTTTCTTATCTTTGATGTCAGCAAAGATTTTAAGGACGGACACCTTTCCTGCTATCTGAACAATTCCGGCGATGATCGTCCTAAGTTCAAAGTTTCTGACAAGCCATTGGATGGCTATCGCCATTTGGGTAGGTTGGTTGCCAGTATGAAGAATTATGAGGTGTAGAGATGGAAGAACGACGCAAGGTATATGTGGAAGTCGATGTTACCCATAAGACGGATGGAACGGCTCGACCCCGAAAAATCAAATTTGAAGATGGTGAGGTCTACGAGATCGACCGTGTAAGGCACTGCTGTCGTGCGGCATCGACCAAGGTCGGTGGAACAGGGCTTCGTTACACGGTGATGATATGCGGTACGGAAACCTTCCTTTTCGATGAAGAAAACGGAAAGTGGTTTGTAGAAGGCAAGAAAAGAGCAGTTCTTTAAGGATGCCACCATTCATCAGCCCTGAGAGCGTCAAGGAACTTAATGAGGTGATGTGCGTGACAAAAGATAATTGGACACCTATACCGATGTATTGCTCTAACTGCGGAGCATTGCTTTACGGATATAGAAATGATGAGGGGAAAATCAAGTATGAGTGCAAAAGGTGCGGAACCGTAGCGGTTCGAGTCCAGAAAGGACGCCGACACGACAAGATTGACCTTTATGCCCCGGAAGGGCAAATCCGATACTATTGATCGGCTAAAAACTGAATACGGCAAAACGACGGAATGGTTGAGGTGAAACAGACTGCGTAATTCCATCTCCAGGTCACTTGCTTTGAACACTTCGGTTGGTTAAACCAAACTTGCTATGCAGATATGAGAGGCCACCGACAAGACAGTAAGCCATAGGCTTACCCTGTCTTGCCGGTGGCTTCTTTTTTTCGGCAAGAACAACCGACCAAGGGCTTCCGGCAGAGAAATCTCTGAAAGGAAGCCTTTTTCGATGTTGAACAAGTGGCTCTGTTATATCGCTGAATACCCGTGATCTCCGAATTTTGAACCCGAACACCAAATTCAAAATTCAAAGGAGATTACGGTAATGAGAAAAATATACCTTGTCAAAAAGAACCCCGAACTGCCCGCTGACGGCAATAACTGGCTCGTAATGAACAGCTTCGAGTTTATGAACTTCATTCAGACCCCGGAAGGGCAGAAACGAAGAGATCGCTTTGGGCAGTTAGACGCTTGCTCTGTTGACGATGTGATCATCATCGCAGAATGTGGAACCGAAACCGCAAAACAGTGGCGATCTGAAAAGGATAGACACGATTATCTTGTGTCAATCGAGAATCAGTCCGGAATAACGGTGTTTTCCTATAACACACAGACAACCACAGAAGATGATATGTCTGGCGAGGAACTGCTGGTGGATCAAGATTGTTCCGTCATTGATGCCATTCTCAAAAAGGAGGAGAAAAGCACCCTCTACGCAGCCGTGGCAAAATTGTCACCTGCCGAGATTAACTTGATGACCAGTTTATATCTTTGTGATGACCCCATAGGACAGCGAGAATATGCACGGCGCCACGGAGTAGCTGTAACGACAATTAATCATCAACTGACTGTTGCCCTGAAAAAACTCAAAAAAATGCTCCCAAATTAAAATTTGCTTCGTACAAATCGAAAAAAATTTCCCAGTTGGTTAGTAGAGGGCAAAAAACACGAACAGATAGGAGCATAGATAATGAAACAGGTAATGATGGTCAAATTCGACTCCCCGAAATGGAGAATGATTGATGAGTATAAGGTTGCAAACCCGTTTATTGATGTCGGTTTTCGGCAGGTCAAGGATGTCGTTGACTTGCGTGTATTCGACCTGCTGAACATTAGCCGCATCAATAATAACAGGGCTGAAGAAATGCTTCTTTGTATTTACCATCTTCTCCAGCCGGACAGACGGATTGACGAAGGCATTTATAACGATGAGATCGACCAGTATTTCTCGTATCGGGAATGGAAAAAGAAACACCAGCCTTTAAGTGGAGTGACCGTAAGGGAAATCCTCACAACTGAAGATCTGAATGAGGGTGCTTTACTTCGGATTTTTGATGGAGTCACCGCTGCTTTCTACAAATCCGATGAGTACAACAGTCGAGAATATCGTTATTCAAGCCTTTCGGAGTTACGCAAGGCTATGAAGCATAAGGAGGGCGGCACGAATGGGAAAGCCCAGTAAGGACTATGCCGTTCCTCTTTGGGAAAAAGCAAACCTCACCATTTATGAAGCGGCAGCCTACTCAGGGATTGGCGCAGATAAGCTAAGGGAATTGTCCGATAGAGAGGATTGCGAGTTTGTCTTGTGGAACGGCACAAAGCGGCTCATCAAAAGGAAAAAGCTCGATGAGTTTTTGGAAAGAGCCTATTCAATCTAACAATCAACGATGCGATTCGCAAAATCGCATCGTTGTCCCAAACGGTGGTTATCGGTATCCTAAAGCCAAACGAAAATGAAGGAGGAAACCGATATGACCAAGCAGGAAAAAGATAACCGAGTTCCCCTTTGGGAGAGAATGAACCTGACTTTAGAAGAAGCCGCCGCTTACACTGGTATCGGAACGGATAAACTTCGTGAGTTGTCGAATCGTGAGTCGTGTGACTTTGTTCTATGGGTCGGTACAAAAAGGCTTCTAAAGCGCAAGCAATTAGAGGAGTTCCTGATTAAGAGCTTCTCAATCTAAAACAGGAGGTTACTATGACTAAAAAGAAACAGGTCGGCGTAAGGTTCGACAGCAACCGTACTCGACTTAAAACAGGAGAAACCCAGCGTCCCAACGGCACTTATGCGTACCGTTGGTCAACGCCTGACGGAAAAAGGCATTCTATTTATGCTCCGACGCTGGAAAAGCTGAGAGAGCAGGAAGAACAGATTATCGTGGACAAGCACGACGGAATACGGTCGGATGTCAAAAGCATCACTGTAAATGAGATGTTCGATCTTTGGTGTCAGCTCAAAAGAGGAATCAAGGACAGCACATTCAAGAATTATATTTATATGTATGAGCTGTTTGTAAAACCGTCTTTCGGAAAGAACCGACTTGTCCAAGTAAAAAAGTCTGATGTGCGGAAGTTCTACAACTCCCTTGCTGACGGCAAGGTTCTGAAGATTGCCACGATAGATAATGTCCATAATGTGCTCCACCAAGTTTTTCAGGTGGCAGTCGATGATGGAATGATTCGACAGAACCCAACAGACAATATGCTCAAAGAACTGAAGCTCTCCCACGGCTTTGAGCGTGAGAAGAAAGAGGCATTGACCGTGGCGCAGCAGAAGTTGTTCTTTGACTATATGCTCAGCCATCCCAAGGACACCCACTGGTATCCAGTGTTCTATGTTATGGCAAACACGGGGATGCGAGTCGGTGAGATCACCGGGCTTCGCTGGAGCGACATTGACTTGAAAAAGGGCATTATCCGAGTCAACCACACGCTTGTTTATTATAATCACCGTGACGAAAAGGGCTGCTACTTTTCCATCAACACGCCCAAGACAAAAGCCGGTGAACGAGAAATCCCGATGACTGAGGGAGTGAAACAAGCCTTCTTAATGGAGCGAGAGTTTCAATCTCAGGCTGAAATCAGCAGTAAGAGCCGAGTGGACGGTTATGACGACTTTATTTTTGTCAACCGTTACGGGGATGTTCAAAATCAGGGAAACCTCAACAAAGCACTCCGCCGTATGATGCGAGATTGTAATGATGAAATCCTCGAAAAATATGGAGCAGACTCTGATCCGGTTCTGCTGCCACAGTTCAGTTGCCACATTCTCCGGCACACATTCGCAACAAGGCTATGTGAGTCGGGAGCAAACCTTAAATTCATTCAGAGCATCTTGGGACACGCTGATGTATCGACGACGATGAATATCTATGTTGATGTGACCGACGCTCTGAAAAAGAAAGAGATCACCGCCTTTGATGACTATATGACAACCAAGCTGGAAACTTGAAGGGAAAGCACTCTGTGAGTAATTCGCAGAGTGCTTTCTCTTTTTCGCACATTTCTCAAAACTGAGGATGGAAATTATACTATAAGCAGTAATGAGAAATGGAGCGTTCAGATATGGAGAATAGTTTAAGCAGGATGCGACCGCATCTTGTATCAGAGTGGTCAGAAAAGAACTTACCGTTGACTCCTGATACCGTGACCTTTGGGTCTAATAAAATTGTGTGGTGGAAAGGGGCTTGCGGTCACGAATGGCAGACAAGCATTAAAGCTCGCTCCGCAGGCGAGCAATGTCCAATATGTTCGGGAGCGAGGGTGCTTCGAGGTTATAACGACTTTGAGAGTAAGTTCCCTGAGCTTGCGAAGGAATGGTCGCCCAAGAATGAGCCTCTAAGACCGTCGATGATTACAGCGGCTACGCACAGGAAGGTAATATGGCAGTGCAAGCTCGGACACGAATGGACGGCGTCCGTGAAAAGCCGGACAGTGAACGGTACAGGTTGTCCCTACTGCTCACACAACTTTGTACTACCGGGCTTCAACGACTTGGCAAGCCGTTTCCCTGAAATCGCTGCGGAGTGGTCAGAGCGCAACCTTCCGCTGACGCCGGATCAGGTTACGGCTTTCAAGAATATTAAAGTTTGGTGGAAATGTCGCTTGGGTCACGAATGGAACACATTGATTTCAACCCGTGCAGGAGGAAGTCAGTGTCCCTATTGTAGTGGGATAAAGCTACTCAAAGGCTTTAATGACTTAAAAACAAAGTACCCTTCCCTTGCCATAGAGTGGTCGGATAAAAACCTGCCGTTGACTCCCGATGCGGTCAATGAGAAGTCAACAAAGAATGTTTGGTGGAAATGCCGTACCTGCGGCTATGAATGGAAAGCCGTCGTCAAAGCACGGGTCAAAGGCGGTATGTGTCCTGTTTGTGCTGAGAGAGCCGTTCTGCAAGGCTATAATGATCTTGGAACAACTGATCCTCACTTGCTCTCAGAATGGGACTATGAAAAGAACTCCAAGTGGACACCGAGCAATGTATCGAGAAACTCAATGAAGGTTGTTTGGTGGAAATGCGGAGCAGGACACTCTTACCGTGCCAAAATCGCAGATAGAACTATTGAGCAAAAGGGTTGCCCTCAATGTGAAGCTGAGTTTCAACAGGCTCTCCCGCAGATGCTGATAATGATGTATGGAGCGCAGAACGGCATTACGGTCAAAAGCAATAGCGACTCGGAGCTTGGAATGCGACTTGTTGCATACCTCCCTGAATTACATTGTGCGGTCGATATTGCCGGAGCAACCGTGACAGAGAAAAGAGAGCAAAGCGTGAAGGCTCACATTTGTCAAAGTAACCGGCTGGGGTACTACCTTATTAAAAGAACTACGGATACTTCGCAAATGGCAGCGGAAATCAAAACGCTGTTTATCCGCAATCATATTTACCTCCATACGGATTCCGAGAAAGATGTTCAAGTGCTTCGAGAGAGATTTTTAGAATGGAAAAACCGAAATGCTTGTAAACTGAACGGAAAATATTGAGTTTCGTTAAGCCGTGTGTTATACTGTTTTAATGGTTAGTTTCAGTATAGCACACGGCTCGTTTTCAAAAAAATGAAGCCACCTTACGCCAGCTTACTCCACGGCTTACGCCATTAGATTTTCCGCTATCTGAATTAGGCGTAACTGAGCTTACCCCAGCTTCAAACGAGTAGATGCCGGTCGGGACTTATAGACGCTAAGCGGAGCTTATCTAAGGCTGGTCACGAAAATCCCGACGATGAAGCCCATTGACTAAAAAACATTGATTCCACGCCTTTTATCAACCTGGCTTGGCTGATTTGACACCACATTGACACCAAACTTGCAGAAAAGGCTTTACAAAAATAGCAGAGAGTTATCCTCTTACGGGGATGGCTCTCTGCTTTTTAGTCCAGTTGTGCATTTCTATACATAGTATGGAGAAAGTTCTATCTCCCTCTGTTAAATTCCCCCCATAAATTGACGCAGGCGGCTTATCGGTGGTATAATTTACAATAATTATAAAGGCAACACCGCACAATTCCCGCCTTACGGCTTAAGCACCGCTCCGGCGGCTGC
>OLNT01000753.1_pt1 | contig 19607 bp, 17 predicted proteins | sample 1672641 | NCBI WGS metagenome assembly OLNT01 (sample SAMEA3136708, study PRJEB25190) | human gut metagenome
GTTAATAGGCATTCCATAACTAGGTGCTTCTGCAAGACGTATATTTCTGGGAATAATTGTTTTATAGATACTCTGATTCAGGTTATCTTTTACATTTTCAACAACCTGGAGTGATAAATTTGTACGTGCATCATACATTGTAAATACGACGCCTTCCATCTCCAGATCAGGATTCAGTCTTTCTTTAACCAGTTCAATCGTGTGCATAAGCTGACTTAGTCCTTCCAATGCGTAATATTCACACTGGATTGGCACAATCACACTGTCAGCTGTTGTCATTGCATTAATTGTCAGCGTATTTAATGAAGGTGGACAGTCAATAATCACAAAATCATAATTATCTCTTACCTTATGCACTTCATTTCTAATGATAAATTCCTTATCATCCACGCCAATTAATTCTATTTCAGCTGCTGATAAATCAATTCCAGTCGGAATAACATCCAGATTTTCCAAAGCATCTTTACAGATAACTTCTTCAATAGATGCCTGTCCTATAATCATATCATATACTGTTTTTTCGACAGAATCTTTATCAATTCCAAGTCCGCTCGTCATATTGCCCTGCGGATCCATATCAATTGATAGCACTTTCTTGCCTTTTTCAGCCAAGCACGCTGATAAGTTGATAGCTGTGGTAGTTTTACCTACGCCACCCTTTTGATTTGCTATCGCGATTATCCTTCCCATATTATTTCCCCTTTCTATGCCTGACTATTATACCACGTTTCACTACTGGATTCCATAGATGTTTCACGTGAAACATTACATTTAGCAAGTTTCCTTTATTAACATAACGCTTTATTTCGATTATATGCATTGTTAATGAATAATTTGTTGTTTTTCAAATGTTTCACGTGAAACATTTGAAAAATCGAATTCATTATCCTCCTAGATACTTTCGACCTTTTTTTATAGTTGTATTATCATTACCGCAATATTAATATCTTTTAAAAACTTTTTTTACAAATATTATATGATGTAAAAAGTCAAAATGTGGACTTACCCATAAGTAAGCAAAAGCCTTTGCACTAATGCAAAGGCTTTCTTGAAGGTATGCCAGATTTTCTGGGATATTTCATACCTGTATTTCTTTCTTTTTTTATTATAACTAATGATCTTGCTATATCTGTATCAGGAAGTTCAAACTGAACTACTTTCTGTGTCTTACCACCTAAAATTTTAATAGCCTTCTTGCTCTCATTGAGTTCATCCTCAATCTCACCTGATTTATATGGTATAAAGTATCCATCCACTTTTACATACGGAATACAATACTCAGATAAGACAGCCAGATTAGCTACTGCCCTCGATACAACCATATCATACTGTTCTCTATATTCCTCATTTCTGGCAAAATCTTCTGCTCTTCCATGAATCGTTGTAATACCTTCCAGATCTAATTCATTAATAACAGTGTTCAAAAATTTTATTCTCTTATTCAATGAATCTAACAATGTAACTTTTAAATGAGGAAAAGCAATCTTAAGTGGTAATCCAGGAAAACCAGCTCCTGTACCAATATCAATCACCGATTCAATTCTTTTCATATCATTAGCTTTTGTAATGGATAAACTGTCTGCAAAATGCTTACAAAACACCTCATCATACTCTGTAATACCTGTAAGATTCATAACCTTATTCCATTCAACCAAAAGCTGATAATACTTATCGAATTGTTCTAATTGTTTTTCGCTCAATGATATATTAAGCTGAGTCATCATATTTAAAAATCTTGGACTAATCACCATGTACTATTTTCCTCCCAAATATATAAGTAATACAGATATATCAGCAGGAGATACTCCTGATATTCTGGAAGCCTGTCCAATTGATACCGGTCTGTATTCCTTCAACTTTTGAATTGCTTCTATACGAAGACTCTGAATTGCATCATAATCAATATCTTCTGGAATTTTCCTCTTTTCCATCTTCTTAAACTGTTCTACCTGTCTAAGCTGTCTTTTGATATAACCATCATACTTAATGTTGATATCTATCTGGTTTTCAATCTCTTCTTTCAAATCTGCTGGAAATTCCGGTCTGCCTTTATCTATAGATTCTAATGCCTGATATGATAATTCCGGACGTCGAATCAGCTCTGTTAACGATATGCCTGAATTCAGCGGTGTACTTTCATACTTCTTCAATAAATCCTGTACATTATCACTTGTTCCCACATGTACATGTGAAACACGTTCAATTTCTTCATTGATGCATTTTATTTTCATAAGTAATCGGTCGTATCGTTCATCAGAAATAAGACCAATTTCATGACCTATTTTCGTTAAACGCTGATCTGCATTGTCCTGACGAAGAAGAAGACGATATTCTGCCCTGGACGTCATCATACGATAAGGTTCATGACTTTCTTTAGTAACAAGATCATCAATCAAAACACCTATATAAGCTTCTGAACGATCCAGAATAATCCCATCTTTTCCCTGCAGTTTTCTCGCAGTATTAATACCTGCAATCAATCCCTGTGCAGCAGCCTCTTCGTATCCCGAACTTCCATTAAACTGTCCTCCACTGAACAATCCGCTGATATTACGAAATTCCAGTGTTGGCTTCAGCTGTCTGGCATCAATACAATCATACTCAATTGCATACGCATTTCTGACAATTTTAACATGCTCTAGTCCAGGCACGCTGCGGTACATCTCATACTGAACATCTTCCGGCAGTGAACTTGACATACCACCGATATACATTTCATTTGTTTCAAGTCCCTCAGGCTCAATAAATACCTGATGTCTCTTTTTATCCGCGAATTTTACTACTTTGTCCTCAATCGATGGGCAATATCTCGGTCCTGTTCCTTCGATCATCCCCGAATAAAGCGGTGATCTATCAAGATTTTCTCTGATGATTCTATGTGTTTCCTCATTAGTATATGTCAACCAACAGGATGCCTGGTCAATCTGCACATCATCCGGATTTGTTGTAAATGAAAATGGCACAACTCTCTCATCACCAAACTGTTCTTCCATCTTACTGAAATCTATCGAATTCTTATCCACTCGCGCAGGTGTTCCGGTTTTAAAACGATACATTTTAATACCAAGTTCATCTTTCAGACAGTCTGTAAGATAATTTGCTGCCTGCAGACCATTCGGACCCGTATAAGAACTTACATCTCCATAGATACACCTTGCCTTCAGATAAGTTCCGGTACACAAAATGACCGCCCTGCATCTATAAACCGCGCCAGAATAAGTCTGAACACCTGTTATCTGATTATCTTCAGTCAGTATGCGGACAACCTCCTGCTGTCTGATATCCAGACGCTCCTGATTCTCCAATACACGGCGCATGGTTCTGCTATAATTTGCTTTATCTGCCTGTGCACGAAGCGAATGAACAGCAGGACCTTTTGACTTATTAAGCATCTTGGACTGTATAAACGTACGGTCAATCACCTTACCCATTTCACCTCCAAGTGCATCCAATTCTCTTACCAGATGTCCCTTCGAACTTCCGCCGATATTTGGATTACATGGCATCAATGCAATGCTGTCTACGCTGACCGTAAATACAACTGTCTGAAACCCAAGTCTTGCACAGGCAAGAGCAGCTTCACATCCTGCGTGTCCTGCACCTATTACTACTACATCATATTTATCTTTATTTTCCCATACAGAATTTGCTGAAAATTTCATTGACCAAATCTTCTCCTATCGTTTCTCCAGTAATACTTCCAAGTGTCTCGTATGCATCCATCAGATCGATTGAATAGAAATCCTCTGGCATCTGCATATCAATACTTTGAATTACATTATTCAGACTCTGCAATGCATTCTGCAATGCCGTCTTATGGCGCACATTGGTAATATAAACTTCCGAATTAAAAGATATATCCCCATGATAAAACATATCTTTAAGCGTGTTTTCTAATATATCAATCCCAATATTTTCTTTAGCAGATATTTCGATCATCGGGATATCAAATTTATTTTCTTCCTTATTCTCTCCCAGATATGCATCCATAATTTCCTTTTTCTTAACCTGCATCTCTAGATCTGATTTATTTAGTAATATGATTGACTTTTTATCCTTCAAAAGTTTCAAAATATCATAATCATTCTGATCCAGCGGCGCCGAAGAATCAATTACATAGATGATCAGATCTGCTTCTTTTGCATGCCTAATTGCTTTTTGAACTCCAATTTCTTCTATGATATCTGCCGTATCACGGATGCCGGCTGTATCCATAATATTCAACGATATACCCTGCAGACTAATATTTTCCTGCAAAATATCTCTGGTTGTTCCGGCTATATCAGTTACAATTGCGCGATCCTCTCCAAGCAATGCATTAAGCAGAGAAGATTTACCTGCATTGGGCTTGCCTACAATTACCGTATTAATACCCTCTTTAATAATACGCCCATCGTCCGAAGAATCTATCAACTTTTGAATCTCCTTTATCAAAGGTTCTATTACACCACGAAGTGTCTCGCCATACCCGTCTACACTGATGTGCTCCGGATCATCAAGAGCTGTCTCTATAAATGCAGTATGATACAATATCTTTTCTCTGATATCTACAATCTTCTGCTTAACATTCCCCTTTAACTGACCAACAGAACTCTTCAAAGCATATTCATTTTTCGACTGAATAATATCAATGACTGCCTCTGCCTGAGACAGATCAATCCGACCATTCAAAAATGCTCTCTTAGTAAATTCACCAGGTTCAGCTGGTCTTGCTCCATGCTTAATTACCGTTTCAAGGATCTTTCGCACTACAAATACGCCACCATGACAGTCAATTTCTACCGTATTTTCTCCGGTATAGCTATGTGGTCCTTTCATAATAAGAACCAGCACTTCATCAATCATATCTTCACCATCTGCGATATAGCCATAATGGATCGTATGCGTCTTCTGGTCCGATAATTTTTTTCCATTTTTTCCTATATATATACGATCTGCTATCTCAATTGCCTGTTCACCACTGATTCTTACAATTCCAATTCCTGATTCAGTAACAGCTGTAGATATTGCTGCTATCGTCTGCGTGTCATTATAAAGCACGATATACCTCCTGATAATAAAAAAGAGTAAGTAGGAGTTTTGACGCTCCTACTTACTATCTTATACGAAATACTATTTTCTTACAAGTGTAACCACTACTCTACGGTATGGCTCTTCACCTTCACTGTGAGTTGTAACACTTCTGTCTCCCTGCAATGCAGAGTGAATGATTCTTCTCTCATATGGATTCATTGGCTCCAGAGATACGGATCTTCTGGTTCTCTTTACCTTGTGAGCAATGTTCTTGGCAAGGTTCTCCAATGTCTCTTTTCTTCTTCTTCTGTAATCCTCTGTATCGAGTTTTACTCGTACATAACCATCCTGTGCCTTGTTAGCCACTCGGTTAGTCAGATACTGAAGTGAATCAAGAGTCTGTCCTCTCTTACCAATCAGAATACCCATATTGTCTCCGTTCATTTCAATACACAGAGCACCTTCCTCGTCGATAGAAGTCTTTATCTCAACTTCCATATCCATAGCTTTCAGTACATTTGTCAGGAACTCTTCACAAGTCTTAACCGTAATATCTTCAACCTTAGCAAGTTCGATTTCCTTTCTCTCCTGTACCGGCTTATGAGGCTTATCATTCTTTTCTTTCTTTTCAGTTTTAACAGTTTCTTCTTTTACTTTCTCAGTTTTTTCAGAAGCTGTCACATTCTTGTTATTCTTATGATAATTCTCTTTTTTGCGGTTATCTTTCTTTTTCTTGTTATCTCTGTTGTTGTGCTTGTGGTAGTTATCAGATTTAGAATCTTTCATAACTCCCTTAACAGCATCAGAAAAGTCGATGACTGGTTCATCATTCACTTTCTTTTCAACTTTTCGTCTTGCTTTGATAACTGCCTGTTTTCTTCCAATACCAAGGAATCCGGCATTTCCTTTTTCTATTACATCATATTCAAGCTGATCACTTGTAACACCTAACTGAATCAATGCTTCTGTAATGGCGTCATCCAGTGTTTTCGCAGATACTGTGATTTCTTCCATTGCGTTCAACCTCCCATAGCCAAACTATTTCTTTTTATTATCGTTAAAGTCTTTTACCATATTTGCCTTAGCAGAAAGACTTCCTGCTTTTGCATGGCTTCTTTTTTCCTCTGCTGCTTTAAGCTTTGCATTCTTCTCAGAAGAAGACACATCCTTCTGAGCAGAAGATGAAAGACTCTTAGTATTGGCCTGAGCCATGGCATTGATCTTTTCAGCCTTTTCTCCACGTTTTTCACGCTTCTTCTCAGCCTTCTCACGGTTTTTTTCTACCATTTCTTCCGGTGAGATTTTCTGCAGATGCTTATTGATAAAGAACTGCTGTGTACATCTTACAACCGCACTGATAATCCAGTAAATACCGATACCAGATGACAGTGTAAATACCATGAACAGTGAGAATAACGGCATTGTCATGTTCATAGTCTTCATAGTAGAATTCATCGGATCATTCTTATCTGAATTATTTTTTACTCCTGAGATAGCCTGTGACAGTTTGATACTTCCATACTGAGTTGCAGCAGATATAATAGGAAGTAAAATACATGTAATAACTACAAGTGCCGGTGCTACATCAAATGTATCTCTTTCCTTGATCATTGCTATTGGTGACATAGACAGATTCGGCAGTGTAAAGAATCTCTGCACATTATCTGATGCTTTTGCAATAGCTGGCACGTAATTAGACATATCATATATAACAGGATATAACGCAAACAAAAGAGGCATCTGGATCAATAATGGAAGACATCCTCCCATCATGGAAGTGCCGTATTTGTCATATACCTGCTGAATCTCTTCCTGCTGCTTCATCATAGAAGCCTGATCCTTTTTATTCTGATATTTCTTCTGAATTGCCTTGATCTCAGGATTCATCAGAGCTGTCATTCTTGATGTCTTCTGCTGATTGACTGTCAGCGGCAGCATCAATGTATATACCAGAATCGTGTAAATAATGATTGACCATCCAACCAGACCATGATCGGTTGGTAATACATTGTCCAGGGTATTATAAATGACATTCATTACTTTACCCAGTAATATCGCAATCTGTCCGACAATAGGCCAGTTTGCTGCTGATAACAAAGTACCCATATTCAATTCCTCCGTTTGTAGTAGCGGATATGCTTGTCTTTTTCCGGTGGAACCGGATCATATCCTCCCTGCGAGAATGGATTGCACCTCAAAACTCTCCAAATAGCCAGTCCTGTTCCCTTCAAAGCACCAAACCTTTCAATTGCTTCCACTGCATAACACGAACAGGTAGGATAATACTTACAGCTTGAATATCCCTTGGCCGAAGATAAATATTTCTGATAAAACCGAACCATTTTTATCAAAATCTTTTTCAAATGTATGCCACTCCATTACGACTCGATTATTCCATGAAGACTTCCAAGATGAAGAAATGCTGATTCAATATCATGATAATTCTTTCCCTTTGCTGCACTTCTTGCTATAACGACCATATCATAACCACGTGCGACTTTTTCTTCATTTAATCGATAACTTTCTCTAATTAATCTTGTTAAGCGATGTCTTACGATACTGTTTCCTACTTTTTTGCTGACAGATATCCCAACACGATTCTTATCTGTGCCATTCTTTCTTATATATATAACCAGATATTTGTTCGCTTTGGAATGTCCGCCATGATATACTTTTCTAAAGTCTGTATTTTTTTTCAGCGATTCAGAAAAATTCATTGTATTTCTCCTGTTTTATTATAGAAGAAAAGGTCACAATAGATGCGACCTAAGCTGATAATTTCTTTCTTCCTTTTGCTCTTCTGCTTGCAAGTACTTTTCTTCCACCTGCGCTGCTCATTCTTGCTCTGAAGCCATGAACTTTTGATCTCTGTCTTTTCTTTGGCTGGAATGTCATTTTCATTGATATCCACCTCCCTTATTCTATCTATAAAGTTGTTCTCAATATTTGTTCGTTTGTTTCAAAAGACATCGTGTTTAATTATATTAGATAATACGCATTAAGTCAAGTAGATGGACTATATTTCTTTTCCTTATTCCATCTTTTTCATTGCCATCATAAGCATTTTGATGTAGAATAATAGAAAGTGGTTTTTTATGCGATAAAATAGATTAGGAGATTAAATTGATGAATGTTGTGGAAGAAAAATGGAATGAAATTATCGAGCATCTGCGTGTTGAACACGAATTATCCCACATTTCTTTCTCAACCTGGATTCAGCCTCTTAAGGTATACAACGTTGTAGACAATACCGTTTATCTGCTCGTGGACAAGGCTGCCAGCGTGGATTACATCGAGAAGAAGTATTCTCTTCCGCTGAAGGTCTGTATCGCTGAGATTACAGGTATTGAATATGAGGTTGTTTTTCTTTCTGAGGATGATGAGCGGATAGAAGAACTTAAGAAGATGTCCTCTGCCAGCACAGATAAGAGAAAGACGAAGACTGCTGCAGAGAAAGCGGGTCTTAACCCAAGATATACATTCGACACATTTATTGTAGGTAATAATAATAACTTTGCACATGCTGCATCTCTGGCTGTAGCCGAATCACCTGGTGAAGTATACAACCCTCTCTTCTTATATGGAGGCGTAGGACTTGGCAAGACACATCTGATGCATTCGATTGCACACTTTATTCTGGATTTCAGTCCTAAGAAAAAAGTCGTGTACGTAACCAGTGAGACATTTACAAATGAACTGATCCATGCATTGAAGAATGGACGTGAGTCCTCAATGTCGGATTTTCGAGAAAAATATCGTAATACCGATGTACTTCTGATCGATGATATTCAGTTTCTTATAGGAAAGGAAAGTACTCAGGAAGAATTTTTCCATACTTTCAATCACCTACACACTGCTGGTAAGCAGATCATTATCTCCAGTGACCGCCCTCCAAAGGACATTGAGACACTGGAAGCGAGACTGCGTACTCGTTTTGAGTGGGGACTGATAGCCGATATGTCTGCACCTGATTATGAGACACGTATGGCTATTCTGCAGAAGAAGATTGAATTAGAACATCTGGAAATCTATCACATTCCTGATGATGTACTTCAGTATATTGCTCAGAACGTTAAGAATAATATCCGTGAGCTGGAAGGTTCACTGAATAAATTAATTGCACTCTACCGTCTGGAAGGCAATGGCAGACCGATCGATATTAACCTTGCTGCAGAAGCCATGAAGGATATCCTTTCACCAGACGATAATAAAACAGTTACACCGGAACTGATCATGGATATCGTTTCCGATCATTTTGGTGTATCCATTGCCGATCTGAAAAGTAATAAAAGACCTGCTGAGATTGCAGTACCTCGTCAGATCGTCATGTATCTCTGCCGTAAGATGACCGATGTACCACTTAAGTCCATTGGTATCCTGCTTGGAGGTAAGAATCATTCTACAATTAAGCACGGCGTAGAAAAGATAGAACACGATGTCGAAGAAAATGAACAGCTTGCTAATACGATTGATATTATAAAGAAAAAAATCAATCCTGTTTAAGATGTGCACAATTCGATGATAACTATGTGGATAATGGTGGATAACTTTATCATAACTTTTACAAATTGTTTCTAAAAAAGTTTTCATCATTTCATCCACAGATTATAATTTCGTTTTCATCAAGTTTATCAGCATCGATTTTCTTTGATTTTTCAAGGGATTGCAGTGGTTTTCCACATATCCACATCCCCTACTACTAAGACTACGGAAATCATATATTTATATATAGCATTTTTGCCCACCATTTTTTCGAAAGGAGTTATACACATGAAAATAGTCTGCAGTAAAGCTAATCTTGCGAAAGGAGTAAGTACCGTATCCAAGGCCGTTCCTTCCAAAACTACAATGCCTATTCTGGAATGTGTCCTGATAGATGCAACACTTGATGTGATTAAGCTAACAGCTAATGATATGGAACTTGGCATTCAGACGGAGGTAGAAGGAGAGATCATTGAACACGGTATGATCGCGATTGATGCGAGAATCTTTTCCGAGATTGTAAGAAAGCTTCCGGATAACGATGTAGTAATAGAAACAGATGAGAATCTTCAGGCTACTATTACATGTGAGAAAGCGAACTTTAATATTTCCTGCAAACCAGGGGATGAGTTCAGTTATCTTCCTATTATCGAAAAGGACACTACAATTAGTATTTCGCAGTACACATTAAAAGAGGTCATCAGACAGACCATTTTCTCTATTGCAGATAATGAAAGTAATAAAGTAATGACTGGGGAGCTGTTCGAGATTAACCAGAATACGCTTCGTGTCGTATCTCTCGATGGTCACAGAATTTCCATTCGCAAGCTTGAATTGAAAGAAGAATATGACCATAAAAAGATTATAGTTCCTGGTAAGACATTGATTGAAATCAGTAAGATCCTTTCCGGAGAAGCAGACAAAGAAGTATGTATTTACTTTACTGAGAATCATATAGTATTTGAATTTGACCGGACGGTAGTAGTATCACGTTTGATTGAAGGTGAATATTTCCGAATTGATCAGATGCTTTCAAGCGATTACGAGACAAAGGTAAGAATTAATAAAAAAGAATTACTGAACTGTATAGACAGAGCGACACTCCTCATCAAAGAAGGAGATAAAAAGCCAATTATCATTAATATCGGTGATGAAATCATGGAACTTAAAATTAAATCCCAGCTTGGCTCTATGAATGAAGAAATATTCATTACCAAGGAAGGTAAAGATCTTCTGATCGGATTTAATCCTAAATTCTTAATCGATGCACTGCGTGTTATCGATGATGAAGAAGTAGAGCTTTATCTTATGAATGCAAAAGCTCCTTGTTTTATCAAAGATGAAACAGAAAGTTATATTTATCTGATTCTGCCGGTTAACTTTAATTCAATTTAGGACAGGTGTAAGTATGGAAATTATCAAATTAAAAGATGAATTTATAAAGCTTGGTCAGGCACTGAAGGCTGCAGGTCTGGTAGAGACCGGAGCAGAGGCAAAAGATGTGATCCAGGATGGTCTGGTAAAAGTGAATGGCGAAGTAGATACCAGAAGAGGTAAGAAATTATACAACGGAGACGTTGTGGAATTTGATGGAGAAGAAATCAAAATTGAAGATTAATTCTTTGAAATTAAAAAATTTTCGCAACTATGATCTTTTAAATCTGGAATTAAGTGAACAGACGAATATTTTCTATGGTGATAATGCACAGGGAAAGACCAATATACTGGAATCCCTGTATCTGTGCGGCACGACCAAGTCGCACAGAGGTACCAAAGATAAAGATATGATCCAGTTTGGAAAAGATGAATCACACATAGAAGTAAAAGTAGAGAAGAGGGGCATTACCTATCAGATTGATATGCATCTGAAGAAGAATAAAGCAAAAGGTATTGCCATTAATCGGATACCTATCAAGAAAGCAAGTGAATTATTCGGTATTCTGAATGTCGTATTTTTCTCACCAGAGGATCTGAATATTATAAAAAATGGTCCGGCAGAGAGAAGAAGATTTATAGATCTTGAACTTTCGCAATTAGATAAAGTCTATCTGAATGATCTCGGCAATTATAACCGTATTATAAATCAGAGAAATAAGCTGCTGAAAGACATCAGTTTTAATAGTGGTTTAAAAGATACACTGGATATCTGGGATATACAGTTAATCGAGTACGGCGAAAAAGTGATTCAGGCAAGAAAAAAGTTTGTGTCCGATATCAACGAGATTATTTCTGAGATTCATAAAAAACTGACAGGTAATCAGGAACAGATTGAAGTGATCTATGAGCCAAATACAGGCGGACAGTCATTGGGGGATGTGATCCAGAGAAACAGAGAACGTGATCTGAGAATGATGAGCACGACATCAGGACCGCATCGTGATGACATCTGCTTTCAGGTAGATGGAATTGATATCCGTAAATTCGGATCACAGGGACAGCAGAGAACAGCAGCTCTTTCGCTGAAGTTATCTGAGATAGAACTGGTGAAGATGCTTACCAAAGACAAACCGGTTCTTCTGCTTGATGATGTGTTGTCTGAACTTGATAAACACAGGCAAAACTATTTATTAGATAGTATAGATGATATACAGACATTGATTACCTGTACAGGTGTGGATGAATTTGTAAATCATCGTTTTTCTATAAATAAAATATTCTATGTCCATGAGGGACAGGTAAGAAATGAAAACTAGGAGGATACTATGAGTACAGAGAAGGTACAGCACGAATATGGCGCAGATGAAATCCAGATTTTGGAAGGTCTGGAAGCTGTAAGAAAGAGACCCGGTATGTATATCGGCAGCACTTCTTCCAGAGGTCTCCATCATCTGGTATATGAGATCGTCGACAACTCTGTGGATGAGGCTCTTGCAGGATTCTGCACAGAGATCCAGGTCACAGTGAATAAAGACAATTCAGTTACAGTAATTGATAATGGGCGTGGAATTCCAGTGGGTATCAATCATAAATCAGGTCTTCCGGCGGTAGAAGTAGTATTTACTGTTCTTCATGCAGGAGGTAAATTTGGCGGTGGAGGATACAAGGTATCCGGAGGTCTTCATGGAGTAGGTGCATCTGTAGTTAATGCATTGTCTAACTGGCTGGAAGTTGAAATCTGCCATGACGGAAAAGTATACAAGCAGCGCTATGAGCGAGGCAAGGTTGTATATAAGCTGAAAGTCGTAGGTGAATGTGAAGAAGGCAAGACCGGTACGAAGGTAACATTTATGCCGGATGATACCATTTTTGAAGAGACTGTATTTGATTATAACATTTTGAAACAGCGTTTCCGTGAGATGGCGTTCCTGACCAAAGGTTTGAAGATTGTCCTCAGAGATGAGAGAGAAGAAGAACTGATAGAGCGTACATTCCACTATGAAGGCGGAATTAAAGAATTTGTTACTTATCTGAATAAGAGTAAAGAAGCATTATATGAAGATGTTATTTACTGTGAAGGTATGGTAAATAACGTTCAGGTTGAAGTTGCCATGCAGCATAATGATTCCTATAATGAGACGACTTATGGATTTGTAAATAATATTACGACTCCGGAAGGCGGTACTCATATTATGGGATTCCGCAATGCGCTTACAAAGACATTTAATGATTATGCAAGAAAGAATAAATTATTAAAAGACAGTGAACCGAATCTTTCCGGTGAAGATATCAGGGAAGGATTGACAGCCATTGTCAGTGTTAAGATTGAGGAGCCTCAGTTTGAGGGACAGACTAAGCAGAAGTTAGGCAACAGTGAGGCCAGAGGAGCAGTTGACAGTGTTGTAAGCAAACAGCTTGAAATCTATCTGGAGCAGAATCCGATGATTGCAAAGCAGACGATCGAGAAGTCTGTGCTTGCTCAGAGAGCGAGAGAGGCTGCGAGAAAAGCAAGAGAACTTACAAGAAGAAAGTCTGCACTGGATGGTATGTCTCTTCCGGGCAAGCTTGCTGACTGTTCTGATAAGAATCCGGAAAATTGTGAGATTTACATTGTAGAGGGAGATTCCGCGGGAGGATCTGCGAAGACCGCACGTAACAGAGCAACACAGGCAATTCTTCCACTTCGAGGTAAAATCCTGAATGTTGAAAAAGCAAGACTTGACCGCATTTATGGCAATGCTGAGATTAAAGCGATGATCACAGCATTTGGAACGGGTATCCATGATGACTTTGATATTAGCAAATTACGTTATCACAAGATTATTATCATGACGGATGCCGATGTGGATGGAGCACATATCAGTACATTGCTTCTGACATTCCTTTACAGATTCATGCCGGAACTGATTAAGCAGGGATATGTATATCTGGCACAGCCACCGCTCTATAAATTGGAGAAGAATAAAAAAATCTGGTATGCATACAGCGATGAAGAACTGGATTCGATTCTTCAGGAAGTAGGGCGAGACACGAATAATAAGATTCAGAGATATAAAGGACTGGGAGAAATGGATGCAGAACAGCTTTGGGATACAACCATGGATCCGGAGCACCGTGTACTTCTTCGGGTAACAATGGATGATGAGACAGCTTCGGAGCTGGATCTTACATTTACCACACTGATGGGTGATAAAGTAGAGCCGCGTCGTGAGTTTATCGAAGAAAATGCAAAATATGTACAAAACCTTGATATCTAGGAGGAGCTATGGAAGACAATATTTTTGATAAGGTTCATGAGGTGGACCTGAAAAAAACAATGGAGACTTCTTATATCGACTATGCTATGAGTGTTATTGCTTCTCGTGCACTGCCGGATGTAAGAGATGGATTGAAGCCGGTTCAGCGAAGAATTCTGTATTCAATGATCGAGTTGAATAACGGGCCCGACAAACCGCACAGAAAGAGTGCACGTATTGTCGGAGATACAATGGGTAAATATCATCCGCACGGTGACAGTTCTATTTATGGCGCATTGGTAAATATGGCACAGGAATGGTCTACCAGATATCCATTAGTTGATGGACATGGTAACTTCGGTTCTGTAGACGGTGACGGTGCAGCTGCTATGCGATATACCGAAGCTCGTTTGAGTAAGATTTCTATGGAACTGACAGCGGATATCAACAAAGATACGGTTGACTTTATGCCGAACTTTGATGAGACGGAAAAGGAACCGGTTGTTCTTCCGTCAAGATTTCCTAATCTTCTCGTAAATGGTACTTCCGGTATTGCAGTAGGTATGGCAACCAACATTCCACCGCATAATCTGCGTGAAGTTATCAATGCAGTTGTTAAAATTATCGATGACCAGATTGAGGATAAAGATGAGACAGCAATTGAAGAAATTTTGAATATTATCAAAGGACCTGATTTTCCGACAGGTGCTATGATCCTTGGTACTCGCGGTATAGAGGAAGCATATCGTACCGGACGTGGTAAGATTCGTGTGCGTGCAGTGACTAATATCGAGCCGATGGCAAATGGCAAGAACCGTATTGTGGTAACAGAACTTCCATATATGGTTAATAAAGCACGCCTTATTGAGAAGATTGCAGAGATGGTAAGAGATAAGAGAATTGATGGAATTACTGATCTGAGCGACCAGTCCAGCCGAGAAGGTATGAGAATCTGTATTGAACTCAGAAGAGATGTGAATCCAAATGTTATCTTAAACCAGCTATACAAACATACACAGTTACAGGATACTTATGGCGTGATCATGCTGGCACTGGTCAATAACCAGCCGAAGGTTATGAATATTCTGGACATGCTGACATATTATCTTCAGCATCAGGAAGAAGTCGTAACTAGAAGAACGAAGTATGAATTAAATAAAGCAGAAGAGCGTGCTCATATTTTACAGGGATTATTGATTGCACTGGATCATATTGATGAAGTCATTCGTATTATCAGAAGCTCTGCAAATGTGCAGGCTGCCAAGGCAGAATTGATCAAACAGTTTAATCTGTCTGATGTACAGGCTCAGGCTATTGTGGATATGCGTCTGCGTGCTCTTACCGGTTTGGAAAGAGAGAAAATCGAGAATGAGTACAAAGAACTGATGGAGAAGATTAAACATTTGAAAGCAATACTTGCAGATAAAAAGCTTCTTCTTGGTGTAATCAAAGAAGAAATTCTTCTGATCCGTGACAAATATGGTGATGAGAGAAGAACATCTATAGGATTTGATGAATATGATATTTCCATGGAAGATCTGATTCCAAAAGAGGATGTAGTAATTACTATGACAAAAATGGGATATATCAAGAGAATGTCTAATGACACATTCAAAGCACAGAATCGTGGTGGTAAGGGAATCAAAGGAATGCAGACCATTGATGAAGATTATGTGGAAGAGTTATTCATGACACATACTCATCATTATATTATGTTCTTTACCAATAAGGGACGTGCATACCGTCTGAAAGCATATGAGATTCCAGAGGCATCAAGAACATCCAGAGGAACAGCAATTATCAATCTTCTTCAACTGATGCCGGAAGAAAAAATCAGTGCAGTTATTCCAATTGATGAATATCGTGATGGTGAGTATATTGTTATGGCTACTGCAAAAGGTCTGGTGAAGAAGACTCCGGTTACGGATTTCTCTAATATCCGTAAGAATGGTCTTGCTGCAATTACACTGCGGGAAGAGGATGAATTGATTGAAGTTAAGTTTACAGATGGTAATCAGGAAATTATTCTGGCAACTAAATTTGGTCAGTGTATCCGTTTTGCGGAAACAGATGTAAGAACCACAGGAAGAACTTCTATGGGTGTACGTGGTATTAACCTGGATGACACAGATGAAGTAATTGGTATGCAGCTTGCAACTCAGGGCAATGAGCTTTTGATCGTATCTGAAAAGGGTATGGGAAAACGTACACTGATCAGTGACTTTAGTACACAGAATCGTGGTGGTAAAGGTGTGAAGTGCTACAAGATTACAGAAAAGACAGGTAATGTTGTAGGTATTAAGGCAATAAATGAGGATGACGAGATTATGATCATCAACACAGAAGGTATTGTAATCCGTATGTTCTGCGAGGGTATTTCTATCCTTGGAAGAATCACATCTGGCGTAAAACTCATTAATCTGAAAGATGGAGTGACTGTTGCAAGCATTGCAAAAGTAAGAAAAGAAGAAGAGATTGAAGAAGCTGAAGAACCAACAGAAGAGACTGGAGATTCAGAAGAGTAAAAGCTAATAAAATGGCTGCCACATAAAGTGGCAGCCATTTTTGGAAAATAACTTATAATAATTATGAGTCAGCCTTATCTTTTTCCAATTCACGAATAATGATGTCAGCTACTTTTTCAACAGTGAAAGATACCATCTCCATACAGTGATTCTTTCTCTCCTGAGAATGTTTTTCCATACCTTTAGTCAATACGCGGCAGCATGTAGCACCAAATTCATTCTTAAATGCATCATGGAATTCGGCTGTCAGATCAAAACATCTCTTGACCTTAGGATCGCCTGGAGTCTTACGTCCGAAGAAATATCCGATCATCATAGTTCCGCCGGCCGCAGCACCGCAGAGACAACCAGGTCCACCAAGTCCCCATGGAAAACCTGAACTCATAGCAATTGCATCGTCGGAAATGTCTACCTGAAAATGCTTGCGAAGTGAAAAGATAACGGATTCCGAACAGGCAAAACCATTGCAGAAGATCTCGAGTGCGTCTGCTTTTAATTGCTTCATATTGATATCTGTTGTCATAAAAATACCTCCTTCTTTACATTCACGATAAAAATATATGAATAGTATAATATTTATCAATAAAAAGCGCAATTAAATGGACAGAGATTCATCCATGCATTAAAATAAGAAAGATGAAATGAATTATGGAATGAATTCAAATGATAAGGAGGAGTATTATGCGCAATGTTCATGTAAGTGAAATTACGAGAAATATAAAAGAAATGTGTATAGAAGCCAATCATTTTCTTTCAGAAGATATGTCAGCGGCAATGAAAAATGCTGTTCAGACAGAAGAGTCGCCCCTTGGAAAGCAGATTTTGAATCAACTTCAGGAGAATCTTCAGATTGCCGGAGAAGATATGATTCCTATTTGCCAGGATACAGGTATGGCAGTTGTATTTCTTGAAATCGGACAGGATGTACATCTGGAAGGCGGATCGGTGGAAGATGCTGTCAATGAAGGTGTTCGTCAGGGATATATAGAAGGCTATCTCCGTAAATCAGTAGTAAATGATCCGATTATCCGTGAAAATACGAAAGATAATACACCGGCAGTTATCCATTATTCTATCGCACCGGGAGAAAAAGTACGCATAAAAGTAGCACCAAAAGGATTCGGAAGTGAAAATATGAGTCGTATATTTATGCTGAAGCCGGCAGATGGTATCGAAGGAGTGAAGAATGCAGTACTGACAGCAGTAAAAGATGCAGGACCAAATGCCTGTCCGCCACTTGTAGTTGGAGTAGGTGTCGGTGGTACATTTGAAAAATGTGCATTAATGGCAAAAGAGGCACTTACGAGAGAAGTAGGAACACATTCAGAGATTGAATGGGTAAAAGATTTGGAAGAAGAAATTCTTCAGAAGATTAATAATCTTGGTATCGGACCTGGAGGACTTGGTGGCACAACAACGGCTCTGGCAGTCAATGTGAATACCTATCCAACTCATATTGCAGGACTTCCGGTAGCAATTAATATCTGTTGTCATGTAAACAGACATATCATCAGGGAGGTGTAGTTATGAACAAAATAATTCAGGCGCCGATCAGAAAGGAAGAAATCAAGAATCTGAAAGCAGGAGATTACGTATATATCAATGGTATAATCTATACTGCACGTGATGCTGCACATAAGAGAATGGATGATACTCTCACAAGAGGAGAAAAACTGCCATTAGATATTAAAAATCAGATGATCTATTATATGGGTCCATCACCAGCAAGAGAAGGCAGAATTATTGGATCAGCAGGGCCTACTACAGCCAGTCGTATGGATAAATATGCACCTAGGTTACTGGATCTGGGACTTGGGGCAATGATAGGAAAAGGCAAAAGGAGCAAAGAAGTTCTGGATGCAATTGTAAGAAATGGAAGTATATATTTTGCAGCGGTAGGCGGGGCAGGAGCGCTTCTTTCTAAGTGTATTCAAAAATCAGAAGTAATCGCATACGATGATCTTGGAACAGAAGCTATCAGAAAGCTGGAAGTAAAAGACTTTCCTGTAATCGTAGTTGTAGATGCAGAAGGTAATAATCTGTATGAGACAGCTATTGAAGAATATAAGAGAGGTTAATAAAGTAAAATATGAAACGAATAATTATGATGGTGCTCAGAAATATTATTCTGGTGCCATACATGTGGATAAGATTGTGCTGGCATGCTACGCATGTGGATAAATATACATTAGCAGAACATTTTAAGATACTCCGCTATATTGTTGCTCATGCTAATAAGGGTGGTAATGTTAAGATAGAATCTTATGGAAAAGAAAACATACCAAAAGAAGATGGGTTTATGTTCTTTCCAAATCACCAGGGGATGTATGATGTGCTGGCAATTATAGATGCCTGCGATAATACATTTGCGGTAGTAGCGAAGAAAGAAGTTGCCAATGTTCCATTATTGAAGCAGACATTTGCATGTACAAAGTCATATATGATGGACAGAGAAGATATCAGACAGTCTATGCAGGTAATTATGAATGTGGCAAATGATGTGAAGAATGGTAAGAATTTCTTGATATTTCCGGAAGGAACCAGATCGAAAAATGGTAATGTGATCGGTGAGTTTAAGGGAGGAAGTTTTAAGGCTGCAACCAAAGCAAGGTGTCCAATTGTGCCGGTTGCATTGATTGATTCTTTCAAACCGTTTGATACGAATACAATCAGTCAGGTGACGGTACAGGTACATTTTATGGAGCCGTTGTATTATGAAGATTATAAAGACATGAAGACAACAGAAATAGCGTCAACAGTACATGATAGAATCCAGAAAAAGATAAACGAAAATATCGGATAAAAGTGGATAAAAAAATAAGAAAAAATGTATTGACAATGTAATATATGTCAGTTATAATAATTCATGCACTGCGAAAGTTCGCTTTCGTAAAGAATATTATATTGAATGATATTCAGCGCTGGAGAAATACTCAAGAGGCTGAAGAGGCGCCCCTGCTAAGGGTGTAGGTCG
>OLNT01000754.1_pt1 | contig 19604 bp, 15 predicted proteins | sample 1672641 | NCBI WGS metagenome assembly OLNT01 (sample SAMEA3136708, study PRJEB25190) | human gut metagenome
CACGACCGGTGCCCTTCTGCTTCCACGGCTTCTTGCCGCCGCCGGAAACCATGCCGCGGGTCTTGGTGGCGTGCGTGCCCTGACGGGCGGCAGCCAGCTGGGCCACGACGACCTGATGGATCAGCGGGACGTGAGCCTGGACCTCGTCGGCGGTGTGGCCGAAGAGCTCGGCGGGCGCCTCAACGGAGCCAGTGGCCTGGCCCTTGCCGTCAGTGACGTTGAGAGTAACGTTTGCCATGATAATCAGGCTCCCTTCACTGCGGTGCGGACGAGGACGATGCCGCCCTTGGGGCCGGGAATGGCACCCTTGATGGCGAGGACATTGTTCTCGGCATCAGCGGACATGACGGTCAGGCTCTGGACGGTCGCGGTCACGTGACCCATGCGGCCAGCCATGCGCTTGCCCTTGAGGATACGGCTCGGAGTGGCGCATGCGCCGACGGAGCCGGGGCGACGTTCGTTCTTGTGAGAACCGTGGGTACGGCGGTAGGACTTGAAGCCCCAGCGCTTGATCGTGCCCGCGAAGCCCTTGCCCTTGGTGGTGCCGGTGACATCCACCTCTGAGCCCTCGGCGAAAGCGTCGATGGACAGCTCCTGGCCGGGCTCGTACTCGGCGGCGTCCTCGGTGCGCACCTCAACGAGGTGGCGACGCGGGGTCACGCCGGCCTTGGCGAAGTGACCAGCGAGCGGCTTGGTCACCTTGGTGGGATCAATCTGGCCGTAACCGATCTGGATGGCCTTGTAGCCATCGGTCTCCTCGGACTTGACGGCCGTGACCACGTTGGTGGACACATCCACCAGCGTGACGGGGACGAAGAAGCCGTTCTCGTCCCACACCTGCGTCATGCCGAGCTTGCGACCCAGCAGAGCCTTGTGGCTACCTCTTTGCGAAGTCATAACGATCCCTCCTCCCTTACAGCTTGATCTCGATGTTGACATCTGCAGGCAGATCGATGTGCATCAGAGAATCCACAGCCTTGGGGGTGGGGTCCACGATGTCGATGAGACGCTTGTGCGTACGCATCTCGAAATGCTCGCGAGAATCCTTGTACTTGTGAGGAGAACGAATAACAACAAACACGTTCTTCTCGGTCGGCAGAGGAACCGGGCCCACCACAGTGGCACCCGCGTTCGTCACCGTCTCGACGATTTTCTTCGCCGATTGGTCGATGACCTCATGGTCATAGGACTTAAGCCTGATGCGGATTTTCTGTCCCGCCATTGCCGTCCGCCCTTTCTAGCGATTCGTTGACTATTACCATCCTGCTAAAGGGCACCGGCGAGCATGACACACGAAAATACTTTTCGCGGCCATAACCACATCAGTGCGTAGACATGCAAGAAGCCCGTCGAAACGGACCCCTTGTTCCACGCTCGCTTTTTTGATTCCAATTTGCGAGCCCAAAACAGGCAACTTGTTAATTAAAGCACCAGGGGTACCTATAGGGAATTCGGGCGTGTCGCACGCCCGAATCCTGTCATATTTCCTCAGGGCTGCCGCCCCTCGGCGTCGCCTACCGGCAGCCCACCGGGCTACCGGCCACACGGCTCCGCGGGCGTGTCGCACACCCGAATCCTGTCATATCCCCTCACGGCTGCCGCCCCTCGGCGCTATCTACGTTTCGTGAAGTTGATTTGGCGCCTCGGGAACGTCTATCTGCGTTTCGTGAGGTTGTCGGAGCACAATACCCTCGGTATCACTGCCCTACGGTTGTTGGAATCATGCGGTTCCCGGAGCGCCTCTACCCTGCCATCAACCCCTCGAAATGCAGATAGCCCATTATTCTCACCTCTCAGTGCGCCGATACACCTATCCGTACGCGATTTTCAATGGGCTATCGGGAAAGGTAGTAGCCAAACGGCCCCGCGCACGGTTTTCGTGCTGTACGATGACAACCAACTTGGGAGAGACATTCAGGCTCGCCCTCGCCGCGCTGCGTTCGACGGTCGGCGATGCGAAGTTCCGTGAGATCGAGAAGACCTGGGTGCAGGAACATCAGGAGCAGTTCGACCCGACTGGTCTGAAGATTACCGCGACTTACTCCGACAAGTCCACGAACCATCGACCCGACCGATGAGGCCGTGACCTATCACTACGACTTCGCGAAGCCGTCCGGCGCGGCGAAGATCACGGTGACCTATGACGGCCAGACCGCATCGTTCACGGTCAAGGTGACGGCCGATGCCGGAAACAAAACCGGCAACAACCCCAAGCAGCAGGCATCGCCGGTGCAAAACGGCAGCACCTCGACGCAGCCGAACGGCGTGTCCAACCCGCTGTCCAAGACCGGCGCCAGCACGGCTCCGATCATCGCCCTGGCGGCACTCGCACTGCTGACGGGCGGCGTCAACGCGGACCCGTATGGCTGTTCGCCGCATGGCTGCGCCGGGAGCGCTCGCTGTGGGGCAACGCCGTGGCCGTGCTCGCCACATCGATGATGACGGTGGTCATCGCCTCGTTCGGGGACCGGCTGCCGCCGTTATGCGGGGCTGGTGGCAGCCAGGTTTCGTGCGATGCCGTGGCGCAGTATCGGCAGGGCATTCGCGCACTGCCTGACTGGCGTTCCTGGGCTGATGTGCAGGCATGGTGGCCGGCGTATTCCGTGCCGAAGGCGGCGTTGACGGCCGCGATCGTTTTCGCGCTGACGCAGTATGGCTCGGTGCTGTTCGTCAAAACGATGATTCGCGAATACGGGAAGCGATCCTACTTGGTGGCCTCATGGGTGTGGCACGCGGCGCTTGCCATCACCGGGTTCGCCGTCAATATGTGGCTGGGTGTCGTCGCGGTCGTCCTGCTGACGCGGTCAGTGGCGATACCGCTGCGATTCCGCGGGCAACGACGGCCGAGACCGATGATCGCCGGCGTCACCGAAGCGATGTGCCTGCTACTGGTGTTCATAGCGGTCATCATCATCTGTCCTCACCTGGCATAGCGGCGATCCGCCTCCCCCTTCCTATCCGACTCCCTCCCCGACCATAGTCCCATTTCAGAGGCCGCAGATGGGACTTTGGCGGGATGAGGTGGCTGTGTTGTTCGTGAGGCAGGTCACAGCGCAGGCGCTCCCCTATGTGAAGCCCGCGTTGAAGCGCCCCGCGTGCTGCATTATCGTGATCACCGTGACAAAATCGCAAGCTGCACAGATCAAACCCATCACGGCGCATCACGCCAACCAGCTGTACCAGCACGGCACGCTGGCGCTGCTGGTGCCCGGACTGCTCGAAGGCACCACGACCATCGGCGAACTGCTCACCCACGGCGACACCGGCATCGGAACCGGCGAGGGGCTCGACGGAGAGCTCATCATCCTCGACGGCGTCGCCTATAAGGTCGGACAAAGCGGCGTGGCGGAACGCGTGCCGGACGATTTCACCATGCCGTTCGCGAACGTGCATCACGCCGCGTTCCAATACCAGTGCGAGCGCCGCGATATCGGCCTGGAGGATCTCAACAACCGCATCGTCGAGGCGAACGGCCGCGCCAACACGTTCTTCTCGGTCATCGTGCGAGGCACTTTCAGCTTCATCAAGACGAGGGCGGTCATCAAACAGCAGGCCCCGTACCCGACTCTGGTGGAGGTCGCCGACCGGCAGGCGATGTTCCTGCGGCACGACGTGAAGGGCACGATGCTGGGATATTTCTCGCCGGAGATGTTTCATGGAGCCGCCGTCGCCGGTTTTCACGAGCATTTTCTGTCAGACGATCGCACGTTCGGCGGTCACGTGCTCGACGCGGTGCTCGATCACGGCAAGATATACAGTCAGGTGTTCGACACGCTGGTGCAGCATCTGCCGGTGGATGATCCTGAGTATCGCAACCACGATTTCCGGCATGATCCGATAGCCGAGGCGATCACCGCCGCGGAGGGAGACAAGGCAGGTAATTGACGGATTCAGTGGGTAGTCGCGAAGAGAAGATTAGTGGAGGTAATCACTGAATCCGCGTGACCACTCACCGGCACTACGTGCCACCTCCCGCCAGCAGGAGGCAGGAATGGCCTGAAATAATTGTGGGGGCCTTCCGCATAGGAAGACCCCCACATTGGTTCAATCACCTGGGATGGGTGATGTCATGCCATCGTCAGACGCGCTCGGACGCCTCTTCGGTGGCGGCCACGCCCTCGCGCTCGACGCGAATCTTGTGGCCTTCGGCCTGCGGCACGCCGTAGTATGCGGCCACGGCGATGTCCTTCATGTCCTCGATCATCGGGATGCGCGGGTTGGCCGGGGTGCACTGGTCCTCGTAAGCGCGCATGCCGATCTGGTCGAGCACGCTCCAGAAGTAGTCCTCTTCCACGCCGCAGTCCTGGAAGGACTTGTTCATGCCGAGCTTGTTGTCGCGGTAGTCCTCGACGGCCTTCGCCAGGTTCTCGACGCCTTCGGCCGGGGTCTTGCCCGGGTCGATGCCGATGATGCGGGCGATGTCCTGGTAGCGCTTGTCGGCGACGTACTTGTTGTACTTCGGCCAGCTGGTCGGCTCCTCCGGGACGGCACCGTTGTAGCGGATCACGTACGGCAGCAGGATGGAGTTGGTGCGGCCGTGGGCGATGTGGCACAGGGCGCCGATGGTGTGGGCCATGCCGTGGCACATGCCGAGGAACGCGGAGCCGAACGCCATGCCGGCCATGGTGGCGGCGTTGTGCATCTTCTCCTGCGCGTCGGTCTTGGCGAGACCCGGCTCGCCGTTGACGGACTCGGCCAGGTTGTCCCAGATGAGCTTGGCCGCGTGCAGGGCCATGCCGTCGGTGAAGTCGTTCGCGTACACGGACACGTAGGCTTCCATCGAGTGGGTCAGGGCGTCGAAGCCGGCGTCGGAGGCCAGCTTGCGCGGCTGGGTGCGAGCCAGCACCGGGTCCACGATGGCCACGGACGGGGTCAGCGCGTAGTCGGTGATCGGGTACTTGTATCCGGTCTTGTGGTCGGTGATCACGGCGAACGGCGTCACCTCCGAACCAGTGCCCGACGAGGTCGGGATGCACACGAGCTTGGCCTTCTCGCCCAGCGGCGGGATGCGGAACGCGCGCTTGCGGATGTCGAAGAACTTCTCACGCACGTCGGAGAAGGAGATTTCCGGGTGCTCGTAGAGCAGCCACATGATCTTGGCCGCGTCCATCGGGGAGCCGCCACCGACCGCGATGATCGTGTCGGGCTCGAACTCCTCGCGCATCATCTCGGCGCCGCGCTCGACGGTCTCGACGGAGGGCTCCGGCTCGACGTAGTCGATGATTCGGAAGGTGACGCGATTGTCACGGGCGCGCAGCTGGTCAATGACCTTGTCGACGATGCCGAGCTGCTCCATCACCTTGTCGCACACGATGACGGCCTTCTCGATGCCGTGCATGTCGCGCAGGTACTTGATGGCGTTCGGCTCGAAGTACGTCTTGGCCGGAATCTTGAACCACTGCATGTTATTGTTCCTCCGAGCGATGCGCTTGATGTTGATCAGGTTCACGGCCTGGACGTTGCCGGACACCGAGTTGCCGCCGTAGGAGCCGCAGCCCAGGGTCAGCGACGGGGCAATCGCGTTGTAGATGTCGCCGATGCCGCCGAGCGAGCTCGGCTGGTTCCAGATGATGCGGCAGGCATGCATGCGCAGGCCGTACTCGCGCACCAGCGCCTCGTTGTTCGTGTGGATGGCGGCGGTGTGGCCGGCACCGAGCTTGAGCATCTTCTCGCACATCTCGAAGGCCTGCTCCTTGTCGTCGGCCTTGAGCACGGCCTGCACCGGGGCGAGCTTCTCGTGGGTCAGCGGCTCGTCGTCGGAGACCTCCTTGCATTCGGCGGCGAGGATCGTCGCGTCGGCGGGGATCTCGAAGCCGGCGGCCTTGGCGATGAACTGCGGGGACTTGCCCGGCACCACGGAGTTGAGGACCGGCTTCTGGCCGGAGCCGGCGGTGCAGCCGAACATGTACTGCTCCAGCTTCGCCTTCTCGTCCGCGTTGACGAAGTATGCCTTGCGGCGCTTGAGCTCCTTGACGAGCGGCGCGTAGACGTCCTTGTGGGCGATGATGGCCTGCTCGGTGGCGCAGATCATGCCGTAATCGAAGTGCTTGGAGAGGATCAGGTCGTTCGCCGCACGTTCGATGTCCACATCGGTATCGATGTAGGCCGGAGCGTTGCCGGCGCCGACGCCGAGGGCGGGCTTGCCAGAGGAGTACGCGGCCTTGACCATGCCGGGGCCGCCAGTGGCCAGGATGGTGGCGACGCCCGGGTGCTTCATCAGCGCGCCGGTCGCCTCGATGGACGGGTGTTCGATCCACTGCACGCAGTTCTCGGGTGCGCCTGCTTCGATCGCGGCGTCGCGGACGATCTTCGCGGCGGCCACGGACGACTTCTGGGCGCCCGGGTGGAAGCCGAACACGATCGGACAGCGGGTCTTGAGTGCCAGCAGCGACTTGAAGATGGCGGTGGAGGTCGGGTTGGTGACCGGGGTGACACCGGCGACGACGCCGACCGGCTCGGCGACCTCGTCGATGCCCATGACCTCGTCCTCGCGGATCAGGCCGACGGTCTTCTGCCCGGCCATGTAGTGGGTGACGTGCTCGCAGGCGAAGATGTTCTTGGTGGCCTTGTCTTCGACGAGACCACGGCCGGTCTCATCGACGGCCATCTTCGCGAGCACCAGATGCTTGTTCAGGGCCGCGACGGACGCCTTGGCGACGATGCGGTCGACCTGCTTCTGATCGAGCTTCTCGAACTCGTCAAGGGCCTTGAGACCCTTCTTGACAAGGGCGTCGACCTCGGCTTCGGCCGCCGCGCGCTTCTCCTCGGGGCTCGGCTTGGCGGGCGCCTCGACCTGTGTTGCTTCTGCCATGAATACTCCTCGACTAGCTGTGGTTTCATTCCGTTGTCGTTGCCGCCATCACCTGGCGGATCATCCATCCACATGCTCGCTATTGCGCATCTGTGGCCTACGTCACAATCTACGTGATACACTGCGCAAACGCACACGAACAAAAACGACGGCGTTTCGTGTTTGTTTTTGGTATTTATTTGTTGCTATTTGTTACATTTAACCTTGTTTTGCTGCCGATATTCCACGAAATGATATCTTTTGTTCGCTTTTTGCGACATCGCACACCATCAAACGAATTTTCGAGACACAACTTATATAAAGCATGTTTATAAAAGTTGCACTCGTCGACAAACTTTTATAAAATTATTTATTAAAAGCGGTGTCATGCGTCCGGCACCACACGGAATCAACCCAGCAACGAGGCCCCAATGACGACCACGGACACCGACATCGCCACAACCCGAAACATCACCAAGACGCGCAACAGGCAGGCCATCATCCGCCACCTCGCAACGCACGGCAACGTCACCAAGCGCCAGCTGCAGCTCGATCTGCAGCTGAGCCTGCCGACCATCACCGGCAACATCCGCGCGCTCGAACACGACGGCATCATCACCCCCGGCCCCCTGACCGACTCCACGGGCGGCCGCAAATCCCAAAGCTACCGGTTCAACCCGAGTCATCGCACCGCAATCGGCGTCACCATGCACCGCAACACCCTGCGCCTATGCGCCATCGACCTGCAGGGGCGCCCCATCGCCACCCTCTCGCGCACGCTCCCCTATGCCAACACCAACGCCTACTACCAGCGGATGGGTTCGGCAATCAACGATTTCGCCGCGGAGACCGAAAAGGCCCACGGCCCCGTGCTCGGCGTATCCTTCGCCATCCCCGGTGCCATCTCGGCCGACGGCACCGTCATCACCTTCAACGACTCGACCGGAGCGACCGGCGTCACCATCGACACCATCGCCCAGTCAGTGCGCTACCCGCGTCAACTAATACGCGAGGCCGCAGCCATCGCCATGACCGAAACGCTGCACGACACCGCCATCAGCGACGCCATATGCCTGTACCTGAACCGCAGACCCAGCGGCGCGCTCATCATGAACGGCCGCCTGCACCGCGGCCCGAACCTGTGCGATGGCGCCATCGAACACATGACGCTCGTCCCAGGCGGCAAACCGTGCCACTGCGGCAGGCGCGGCTGCATGGCCGCCTACTGCTCTCCCGAAAACCTGCCGGAGGACTACGAGAGCATCCCCGGCTTCTTCAGCGTGCTGGAGCAAGGCGAGACCCATCACCGCGAGCGCATGAACGACTGGCTCGACCACGTGGCGCTGGCCATCGCCAACGTGCGGTGCGTCATCTGCGCCGACGTCGTCATCGGCGGGGAGGCGGCGCTGTACCTCGACCACGACAACATCGCCGACCTGCAGCGGCGGGTCACGGCCCTCAGCGTATTCGGCACCGACCATTTCACCCTTCGGCTGAGCCGCAGCGACGAGAACAGCGGCGCCATCGGCGCGGCCATGCAGTTCACCGACCCCTACATGGACGCGCTGTGCGGCTGGGACACGGGCCCGCACCCGTCCTCGCCCGCTCCGACACGGACGAAAATCGACACCGCTACAATGGGTGTATGAAACACGCGATACCTCAGCGGTATGCAATCCCTCATCGCTATGCGACACGACCGGGCCTGTACTTCACGGAAGACGGCGGCGCCGATGTCATCGTCCGTTCCGAAACAGCCGATCAGGTGTGGCTCTGCATCTACGAGAAGGTCGATCAACCCACCGCCTTCTTCAACGACGCCATCCGCATCTTCGATGATTCAGCAACGCCGTTCATCAACGAAATACACGAGCACGCCGTCTGCACGCGCATCATCGAGCCCATGTACGTGCGCGAGACGCTGTTCCGCATGGATGGGCCGAACTACGGCCTGTGGTACGTGCATCTTCCCAAGGCGTGGGACGGCATGCGCTACGCCTACCGAGTGGACGGCGCGTGGGATCCGAGCAAGGGGCTGCGGTTCAACCCGTACAAGCTGCTGCTCGACCCGTATGGCAAGGGGATCGACGGCCGCATGAAGCTGTCGCCGGCCGCGTTCTCATACCAGTGCGACGTCAGCGAGGACGGCAAGGTGCGCGGCTCAGCGTTCGGGCCGATGAGCACCGTCGACGCACTGGGCAACATGCCCGTGTCGGTGGCCATCGACGACCGGGACAAGAGCAAGCACGACGCCGACCCCTCGCACCCGCACGTGCCGTGGAGCAAGACCGTGCTGTACGAGCTGCACGTCAAGGGATTCACCGCGAACGCACCCTGGCTGCCCAAGGAACTGCGCGGCACGTACGCGGGCCTCGCCCACCCGACCACGCTCTCGTACCTGCAATCCCTGGGCGTCACCTCCATCGAGCTGCTGCCCATCCAGGCCAAGCAGGACGAGCTGTTCCTGCAGGAGCGCGGGCGGCACAACTACTGGGGGTACTCGCCACTCAGCTACTTCTCCCCCGAGCCTTCGTACGCCACTGCCGAAGCCCAGCGCAAGGGGGCCCGGGCGGTCCGCGACGAGGTCATCGGCATGGTGCGCGCGCTGCATGAGGCCGGGTTCGAGGTCATCATGGACGTGGTGTACAACCACACCTGCGAAGGCGGCGTGGAAGGGCCGACGACATGCTGGCGCGGTCTGGACGCGCTCTTGTATTACCGGCGTCAGAAGGGCAATATCGGGCGGCTTGAGGACACCACCGGCTGCGGCAACACCTTCGACTTCACCAACACGCACGTGGTGACGTTCGCCGTGGACTCGCTGCGGTATTGGGCCAAGCGCATCGGCATCGACGGGTTCCGATTCGATCTCGGCGTGTCGCTGGCGCGGCTGGACGGGGACTTCACCAAGCATCACCCGTTCCTGTATGCGTTGCGTTCCGACCTGCTGCTCGGCAACCTGAAACTCATCATGGAGCCTTGGGACCTGGGGCCGCAGGGATGGAGGACCGGCGGATTCGGCATGCCGTTCAGCGAGTGGAACGACCGGTTCCGCGACACGGTGCGCCGATTCTGGATCACCGACACCCAACCGGGGGCGCCCAGCGGTATCGGCATGCAGGAGATGGCCACGCGACTGTGCGGTTCGTCCGACCTGTTCGCCACGGAGCCCGGGCGCGGATGCGTGTCCTCGATCAACTACGTCTCGTGCCACGACGGATTCACGCTCACCGACCTGACCCGATACGCGGTCAAGCACAACGAAGCCAACGGCGAGAACAATATCGACGGATCGAACGTGAACCACTCCGCGAACTTCGGTGTCGAGGGGCCGTCCGACGACCCGGCGATCATCCGCAAACGCGAGCAGGCCGCCATGAACATGCTCGGCACGCTGATGCTGTCGCTGGGCACGCCGATGATGCTGGCGGGCGACGAATTCGGCAACTCGCAGAGCGGCAACAACAACGCCTATGCGCAGGACAACGACATCACCTGGCTGAACTGGGACTGGATGTACCAGACCCGCAAAACCATGCAGATGCACCGCCTGGATACGGTGTCCCGACTGCTGTCGATACGCAAGTCGCTGGGACTGTACCATCACGAGGAGTTCTTCACGCGGCTCACGCAGCTCGGCCTGTTCAAGCCGTCGAGCCGCGTGCAATGGTATCTGCCCGACGGCACCACGCCGATGGATCGGGACTGGTTCGACACGACGATACGCAGCTTCGCGATGCGACTGCTCTCGCAGGATGAGGTCGATGTGCTCATCGTGATCAACGGCGTCGACGAGGTACGCCGGTTCACCCTGCCGAGCGACTGCTCCTGGCAGTGTGACTGGAGTTCCGCGACCGCGGTCGGACTGCGGCCGGCGCCGGGCGATCGGCTGCAGCGTATCGGCAAGAACCAGGCGCTGCGCAGCAACTGGACCATGTCCGTCAGCGAGAAGGACAACATCCATCAGCTATTGAAGACCATTCAGGCGTCGCTGGCCGAGCAGGACAAGCTGGATCTGTTTGGCGCCACCACAGAGCATGCCGATGTGCTGTTCGAGGATGACGAGCAGGCCCCGGGCGTTGGCGCGGATGTTTCGGCGACCATGTCTGCGGCCAGTACCATGCATGGCGCTTCCGCGTCGGCCCGTGATGACGGCGACGCTACGGTTAACGGGTCGGCGGTATGGACGATGCCCGCACTCAGCATCAGCGTGATGCGCAGGCTGCAGTAGAGGTGCTCATAACGAACGAGGCCCTTTCGGGAAACGATGTTTCCGAAAGGGCCTCGCGATAGCCAGAACTGGCGTATATTAACGCTTCGAGAACTGCGGAGCGCGACGTGCCTTGTGCAGACCAGCCTTCTTGCGTTCCACGACACGGGAGTCGCGGGTCAGCATGCCGGCCTTCTTCAGGGCGGCGCGGTTGGCGTCACGGTCGATGGCGTTCAGAGCGCGGGCAACGCCGAGACGGATGGCACCGGCCTGACCGGTGGTGCCGCCGCCGTCAACGAGGACGATAGCGTCGAACTTGCCTTCGAGCTTGAGCAGAACGATCGGGGAGTTGACCTCACGCTGCAGCAGCTTGGAGGGGAAGTACTCCTCCAGGGTGCGCTTGTTGATGGTCCACTTGCCGGTGCCGGGAACCAGACGCACGCGGGCGACGGCTTCCTTGCGGCGGCCGGTGCCGTAGCCCGGAGCAATCGCGGAAGTGCCGGTGCCGGCACCCGCGTTGGTCTCGGTGGTGTAGCTGGTGAGCTCCTCTTCGGTTGCCTGAACCGCGGAGTCGTTGGTGTTTTCAGCCATGATTCTCTATCTCCCTTCGGTTCACTTGGCCTGCTGCGAGACCTGAGCGATCTCGAAAACCTGCGGCTGCTGCGGGGTGTGCGGATGCTCGGCACCGCGGAAGATGCGGAGACGGTCCAGCTGCACCTTGGACAGACGGTTCTTCGGCAGCATGCCCTTGACGGCAGCCTTGATGATGCGCTCCGGCTTGTTCGCCAGCAGCTCGGCGTAGCTATCGCGACGCAGGCCACCGGGACGACCGGAGTGCGAGTACAGTTCCTTGCCCATCTTGTTGCCGGTCAGAGCGATCTTGTCGGCATTGATGATGATCACGTGGTTACCGGAATCGGCGTGAGGCGCGTAGGTCGGCTTGTTCTTGCCGCGCAGCAGCGTGGCGACCTGAGTGGCCAGACGACCGAGCACCACGTCGGTGGCGTCGATGATGTACCAGTCATGAGTCAAATCGGCTGGTTTCGGAGTGAAAGTTTTCACTGGTGTACCTTTTCTTGCTTATTGTGTTCCGGGCTTGGACTGCCGCGCTGGTCAGGCTTGGCGGTTTCGGCCTCATTATCCGTGGGCTCCCTGAAAGTCCTCGATGGCGAGTGGGAAAGCGCTTTGAAGGACCCCTTAGGGAAACACAACAATCCTCTATGATAACGCCACCTTTGACATTTCGCAACGCCACACGACACACTTCACCATCCGGCCGAACGACATGTACGGCCGGATGGCATGCCCATATCGCACCCTCAGCGCCCCTGCATGACCTTGGCGAGCGAGAGCAGACGCGTGTTGGAGAACAGCTCCTCCAGCGGCACGACATTGCCCTTGCCGTCGGCCAGCGGGATGCGCCAGTTCGGATATTCGTTGTTGGTGCCGGGCTGGTTCTGGGCGCGGCGCTCTCCCACGCCGTCCACGATGGACGCCGCGAGCAGCTTGCACGGGGAGCCGCGCAGGCCGCGGTACAGCGCCTCGACGATCTCCTGCTCGTGGGCTTTCTCGTCCTTCAGCAGGTCGGGGTCGAGATAGCCGTTGACGATCAGCATGACCATCATGGCCTTGTGCTCGGCGCGCGCGTTCTGCTCGAAGTCCTCGACCGATCCTTCGATCAGTCCCAGGCGCTCGCGCAGTTCGACGTGCTCGTACGCGAGATATCCGGCTGCGGGCGGCAGGTCGTGCGTGTTCACCGAGGCGAGCGAGAACTCGCGCCAATCCTTCGGGGCGCGGAACTTGCCGTCCATCTGCTCGAACCATTCGACGGCGCAACCCAGCACCTGATGCGCGGACAGCGACGTCGAGACGTGGTCCGGCACGACGCCCAGATCCTCGCCGACGACCACGCCGTGGGCGCGTGACGCCTCAAGTGCCAGGATGCCGAGCATGATCTCGGAATCGTACTGCACATAGGCGCCGTCCTTGGGCGTGTGCCCGGAGGGGATCCACCACAGGCGGAACAGGCCGAGGATGTGGTCGATGCGCACCGCGCCTGCATGGGCGAACATGCCCTGCACCATGTGACGATACGTGAGGTAGCCGGTGTTCTCCAGCTCGATCGGGTTGAGTGGCGGCTGGCTCCAGTCCTGCCCCTGCTGGTTGAAGTAATCCGGCGGCGCGCCGACCGTGGCGCCCTTGGCGAAACACTCCGGGTTCCACCACACGTCGGAGCCGGACGGATGCACGCCGACCGCCATGTCGGCCATGAGGCCGATCTGCATGCCGGCGTCCTTCGCGGCCTGCTGAGCGGCTCCCAGCTGTTCGTCGGCGATCCATTCCAACCAGCGGTAGAAGTCCAATGTGTCGGGGAACTGTCGACGCAGCCCCTGCACCTCGTCGCTGTTCTTGTCGAGGCGCTTCTCCCAGCTGTCGGCTTCGCCGGTCGGCGCGCCCCACTTGTCGTAGCACAGGCACCACGTGGCGTAGGCCTCAAGCCCTTCGGCGGACGTGCTCTTGTAGTCGTCGAACGCCTTCTGACGCTCCTCGCTGCGCCCGGCCTTAAAAATCAGCCACAGGGCGTGCATCTTCACGCGCCACATCGAATCACGGTCGATAATCTGCGCATCCCCGTTCAGCGGTTCGGCCTGCGCGTGCAGCTCGCCGATCTGCGATTTCAGTTCATCGCCGAGGCCGGCATATTCCTCGATCGCCTCGGGACGAATGTACGTGAAGTTGATGAAGCGGCGGGAAATCGGCAGGGACGGCGACGGGGTGAGCGGCGCTACCGGCTCGCACGCGTGCAGCGGGTTGACCAGCATGAAATCGGCGCCGGTCTTGCTGTGCGAATCGACCATGAGGGTCTTGAGGTCCTCGAAATCGCCCACGCCCCAGGATCCGGCGGACCGGATGGAATACAGCTGGGCCATCCAGCCCCACAGCTGGTCATGTTCCATGGCCGGCAGCATCGGAATACGCTCGGGGGCGCTGATCAGCGTGGCGTCCTGCGTGCGGTCGCCCACGCTGACATGCAGCGTATGGTATCCCATCGGCAGATCCGCGGGTATGGTGATGGATGCCGTCGCCACGAACTTGCCGTCGACCTCGTACGCCTGCGATCCGTCTCCGGCTCCCGGCTCCAGCGCACCCTGGTATTCGTCGCCGTTTTCCAGTGTGATGGTTGCGGAGGGAATCTGCATGATACCGGTGTTGAGCAGCACACGATCTTCCTTGCCGACGACATGCAACACGGTCGGGGCGACGAGACGCCCGTGGCGCTCGCGAAGGATACGGACAACGGAATCATCGATGGCGTCATCGTCATGGGCGTCCACGCCCAACGCACCCAGCAACGCCTTCAGGACATCATCATCGATCTCGTGATAGTCGTCGCTCATGCCGATGTAGCTCGTGGCCAATCCAACCAGACGCGCCAGATGGATCAGCGGACGCGCGAGACGCTCCGCACTTTCTGTACTCTCTGTCATATTCCTTAGTGTAAGCCCGCTTTTGCGCGGCACGCTTACGTATACCGCGAATTGCGCCAGATTTTACCCGCGATTATCGCCTGATCCGCCGGCGGCGGACGGGTCGGAACGAAACGGGGTCAGTACGGGGGTGGCAGGAGGGAGCGCAGGGAGGGTGTCGCGCAATGATGCGTCACGAGGCGTCCGAGGTCCGGCTCGCCGCGGCTTTCGCCACTTCGGGCGAAGGGTCGTCGCGCAACCGGTCGAGCGTCTCCTGCGAAGTGCCGGGGTTCAACGCCACCGCGCGCCGCACCATCGTCGCGAGAATCGCCGGGGCACCGGATTCCTCCGATACTCCGAGCCTTGACAGCACGTCCAGGGTGTCGGCGTCAAGATCGGTGTTCTGCGCTCCCTCCAGCCGCATCTTCCATGATGTGCGCTTGTTGCGCAGCGCCGCGTCGCGCACCTCGGGGACCTCGTCCTTGGTCAGGCGCCCCACCAGCCAGTTCTTGTCGTCCTCGTTGGCCGCCACGGCCCTGCGCACGTCCGGACTCGGGTCCGTCGACAGCTTGACCAGGATGTTCGGGAACGGCATCGTCTCCGCCAGCATGATGCGATCTTCCAACGGCGTGTGCCGGTTGCCGGCGACGGCCTCCAGTAGTGCCGTCGCACGGGAGAACGCCGCCTGATCGGAACGGTCCGGCAACGGACGGCGCGCGAACTCGGACAGTTCCGCGCTATCGGTGGAGTGCCGCAGCCGCTCATACGTGGCGGTCAGAGGCTCGAAGGGCGTGGAGTCAGTGGCGCTGTCGGGCTGAGACTGCGTGTCAGGCTGAGACTGCGCTGCAGTCTGCGCCATGGCCTCGCGCACCGTGGCCTCGTCATCATGTCGTTGCATCTCGCTCATAGTCATCACCATACCCGAGGGGTCGCCGAACCGAACCATATCTTCCGCAAAGTATTGCGTTCCTGCTGACGGGTGAGCTGAGTACCGCAAAACCACCCCCAGACATGCTGCGCATAACATCGCGCCTGTTTAGATTGCGACGGGACGGCTTATCAGTTCACCGGATTCGGGCGTCACCGTCGCGCTGAACGCCTCACGCACGCGCCGGAGGAATTCCCGCTCACGCTCCACCGGCACCACCGCGTCCAGTACGACACGGTCACTGTACCGCTCATTCTCCAGCGCGGCCCCGCAATCCGAGGCGAGTTGACGGAACACGTCAAATTGCGGGTACTGCAGCGCTGTCGTGTATCTGCGGCACGTCTCGATGGACGCCAGTCTGGCCACCTTGACGCCCAGCGAGGCGGCGGACGAATACGCGCGAATCAGCCCGCCCGACCCCAGCAGGATACCACCGAAATACCGGGTGACCGTCACTGCGCAGTTCATCAGATCTCCCTGCCGCAGCACGTCGAGAATGGGCTTGCCGGCGGTGCCGGATGGTTCGCCATCATCGCTCATCCTCTCCCGCACGCGACCATCGCCGTCGACGCATATCGCGGCGTACGCCACATGCCGGGCCTTGGGGTGCAGCTGGCGAACGGAATCGACGAACAGCAGCGCCTCGTCCAACGCATCCACATGGCACACATCGGCGATGAACTCGGACTTCTTCTCCACCAGTGCGTCATGCGCCGGCCGGTCGGACGTGTCAAGAACGGTTTTCATCGGTGATGTTCCACTCCTTCACGACGTTCTTGTCGGCGCCCATCGAATAGATGACGTTCCATATGCGCTGGCGCACCTGCGCATCCTGCGATTCGGACCAGCATGTGCCGTTGGGATGGTCGCTGGAGATCGGGCACCACTGGTATGAGCCCTGCCGCATGTTCGCGGTCGGCACCCAGTCGATGCGGCTGACGCGCCATGCCCCGGCCACGCCCTTGCGGCCGGCGAACTGGATGCGGGCGGTCACGCCCTGATTGTTGACGATTCTGCTGGCGGGGGCGCTGACCGTCACCGTGTTGCCAAGCCCGTAGATGATCCACGTGCCGTTGTAGTTCTCGATGGGCTGCGCGCAATGGCATCCGGCGCCGTAGATCACGTCGAACGCGCCGGTGTCCGCGAGCTCATGCGCCTCGGAGACCTGCCACGAATCGGCGTAGTCGATGTATTCCTGCACCGAATGCATGGCCATGGCCACCACGTCGGCGCCCTGTTCACGGGCGGCCTTGGCCTTGGCGACGGCACGGTCGATGTCGGACTGATGCTGGGGGTCGCCGGCTTCGCGCAGGCGGTCGACCTGCCAGTCATGGTCGGCGGTCATGCCGTTGAGCGACACCGTGCCGGTGACCAGGCCGAGCTTGCCGCCGCCCGTGGGCGAGTCGATGACCAGCGGCTTGGTGGAGTCCTCCTCGTTCTTGTACGAACCGGTCTGCGCGATGCCCTTGGACGCGAGCGTATCCCACAGGCGGGCGATGCCGTCGGCACCCTGATCCCATGAATGGTTGGTGGCGTGCGTGCAGGCGGTGTAGCCGACCGAGGCCGCGGCATCGGCGACCTCCGGCGGCACGTTGAATACCGGATAGCCGGTGTAGGGACCGCCGCGTTTGGCGATCGGCGTCTCGAACTCGCACACGGCGATGTCGGACGCCTGGATGTATGGCTTCATGGTTTCGAACAGCGGCGTGAAATCGAACGCCGTGCCGTCGGTGGCGGCGGTGTTCGCACCGGCGAAATGCTTCCACAGGTTCGGATGGAACAGCAGGTCGCCGTTGACCAGCATGGAGATGCAGTCGGTGTCCGGGCAGTCGGGCGAATTGCCATGGTGCTCCACAACCGGTTCGGGTACGGCCTGCTTGTTGTCGAGATCGACCCGGGTCACCGTCGCGGCCTTGTCCGGTTTCGCGACGGGAGCGGCGGCCTGCATATGCCGCACGACCAGCCATCCGCCGCCGACGAGCACCGCCACGATGACCAGCACGACGACGAGCGCCCTGACGGGCGAATGCGATGCCGTCGTCCTGTGATGCCCTTTTCCCCGGATGTGCCCCATCGTACGCTCCTCGCTCATCTCGTCCTGATGGTTCTCAGTCTAACGCCCGTCAGCTACTGTCCAGTAAGCGGACACGACACGCGCGGGCGAATCTCCCCTACGACACAAGCACAGACGTGCGACACGCGCGGGAAACCGGCATATGCAATCACATTGCGGCGGCATCTTTCTTACTATGTGAACGATGACATCATTATGCCACGGTAAACGAAGGGGGTAGAATGACTGCTTGGAGACGGACGGACAATGGCGTACCTCCGCCCCCCCCCTGCTTCGCTACAAGGGACGATACGCCTTGCCCGGATGACTGGTCGCGCGGATTATGCACAACCGGCTTTCTCATATCATGACCGCACAAATCCCAGCGGACATTCAGCTTTTCGCGGCTTACCGATTCCCTACCAGTCACACAGCATCGACCCACGCGCCGGCAGCTCCAGCCTGCTGCCATAATACGGGCTGCAATAGTCGTTCTTGACGTCCCTCGAGAAAGACCCGGAAAAAGCAAAAAGCCCCGGGCAAACGTCCGGAGCCTAGTCGGCGGAGACAGAGGGATTCGAACCCTCGAGCCGCTAAACACGACTAACACCTTAGCAGGGTGCCCCTATCGGCCACTCAGGCATGTCTCCATGTTGCACATTGGCGCAACAACATGGCATCTTACCATCGTCCCCCGGACTTCAGCAACACGGTGTGCCGCACGCGGCGTCATACGGGGCCTGACGACGGGTCAACGCGCCGGATTCGAGTCGCCCGTGAACGTGACGATCACCGCGACGATCAGCAGCGCGACGCCAGCAATTTCGCGGCGCCCTGCGCTCCGGCAGGCCAGGCCACGCGCGGGCGGCAAAGAGATTGCGACGGCCGCTCCCCAACCGGTACGGCAAGGCCCGCTCCATCCCGGCCCGGCACGGTACGATAAGGGATATGAGTACCGCACCTAGACTGGCCGCCGCCAAACGCGATTGGGGGCATGACGAGACCGGCTGCACGGTGCTGCACATCGACATGGACGCCTTCTACGCCTCGCTGGAAGTGGCACGTCATCCCGAACTCAAAGGCAAGCCGGTGATCATCGGCACCGGGACGCGCTCGGTGGTGTCGGCGGCGAGCTATGAGGCACGGCGTTACGGCGTCAATTCGGCGATGGCGAGCGCCCGCGCCCGTCAGCTGTGCCCGGACGGCGTGTTCCTGCCGGTGGACATGCACTACTACCGGATGATGTCTCGGCGCATCGTCGAAGAGGTGTTCAGCCAGGTCACTGACCGGTTCGAGCAGGTTTCGGTGGATGAGGCGTATATGGACGTGTCGGGGGCGCTGCTCGCCTGGCAACGGCCGACCCGGATCGGCGCCTGGATACGACAGGAGGTCGCCTCGCGGTTCCATGTGACCTGTTCGGTGGGCGTCGCCGCGAACAAGCTGGTCGCGAAAATGGCGTCGACGAATGCGAAGCCTGATGGCATGCTGCTGATTCCCGTCGCCCGTCACGCCGAGTTCGTACAGATGATGCCGCTGCGGGGCATACCCGGCATCGGGCCTTCGCTGGAGCGGCGGCTGGCGGAGTGGGGCGTGAAGACCGTGGCCGACCTGGCGAAGATGAGCGAGCAGACGCTGGCCACGGCCGTCGGCTCGCAGACCATGGCCCACGGCCTGTATATGGCCGCGCGTGGCATGGATGGGCGTGAGGTGACGCCGTACACTCCGGAGAAGTCGATCAGCTCCGAGAGCACGTTCCCCGAGGACACGCGCGACATGCGCCGGGTATGCGACCTGCTGCGCCGGTGCTGCGACGAAGTGGCGAGCTCGCTACGCAGACGCGGTCTGGTGGCGCGGACGGTGACGGTGAAACTGCGGTTCGCCGATCTGAGCTACAAGTCGATGTCACACACCATGGAACGCGCCGAGGACACGGCCGCCGCGCTGTATCCGCAATCCGTAGAGCTACTGTGCCGGATGCTGGGGATCGAGAGTGGCGTCGCCGCCATGCGGAGCCCCGGCACTCCCCTGCCGCGAGACATCCGGCTCGCCGGCATGAGCGCGAGCGGATTGGCGAGGTCGGCCGGTTCGACCGTGCAGCCGACGTTGGATGACGTGCTGGAGGAGACCGAGGCACAGTCCGCCGGAACCGTCACGCG
>OLNT01000765.1_pt1 | contig 19447 bp, 13 predicted proteins | sample 1672641 | NCBI WGS metagenome assembly OLNT01 (sample SAMEA3136708, study PRJEB25190) | human gut metagenome
TCCGGATGTGGAAGTATCTGCAATTTGCTGGAATTGGATTTGCAGATGCCTGGTCGGGGTTGGAAGCATCTGCAACTTGCTGAAATTGGATTTGCAGATACATATCCTGGGGTTGGAAGCATCTGCAACTTGCTGAAATTGGAGCTGCAGATGCCTATCACCAAGTTGATATTAAGAATCCTACAACAATTGCGGTGGGATTGTTTTTTATGTCGAAAAAAGAGCAAAATGTTCTCGTGGACTTGCGGAGCATATTGTGCTAAAATATAACAAAGCATCACATTTCTTTTTGTTCTTTACAGGAAACTGTATCTTATTATCTTCGGCCGTTCGGTCGTAACAGAGAAATCAACCGTTTTCACACAGATCTGCGGGAAGTACTGTTGTATATCAAATATTCGAAGGAAAAAGAAAAACTGGTTGACCTGATCCAAACCGATGACGGATTTCATAACATGAAGACAGAAACGGTAGTCATGCTGAATACACTTACTAACTCAAAACTGAAATTCAATGAAGAAAAGGAGGAAACAAGCATGTGTCTAGCAATTGATGAATTACGGGAGGAAGCAATTGAATTGGGACGAAGAGAAGGAAGTGAAAACAGTAGAAGAGAATTAATCAGGAAAATGCTTATGAATCATGAAACTATGGACAAGATAAAAGAGTATACCGGTTATACTCAGGAAAAAATAGATGAGATAGCAAAGGAATTATCTGCTAGATAGAGCTTAAAAGACTGTTATTAGCGGATTGAATAATAATAACAGTCTTTTTTTGTGTATTTTGGAGGTAGAACTTTAACATATTGAGTGATATGCTAAATAAGGATAAGTCTAATCAAAATGAAAAGACAAGAAACAGAACACGATATCTGTTGAAGGAGAAAAGTATGAAAAATATACTGAAAGTTCGAATGTTAGGTGGATTTACACTGGAATATAAAGGAAAAGAACTGGTCCTGGACCGTAACAATGTATCAAAGACCACACAGCTGTTTCAATTATTACTTCTACATACACAGGATGGAGGAATCTCCAAAGCAGCACTCATCGATGCCCTGTATGGCCGAAGCGATGTCGAAAATAAAAACGGCAGCCTCAACAACACAATATTCAGGCTCCGAAAGCAGCTCACCGCAGCGGGGCTTCCGGAAAGCAGTTACATCAATATAAATGGTGGAATGTGTACCTGGGACCCGGATATCGAAACTTCAGTAGACGTATGCGACTTCAAGCAGACGATCGAATCAGCACGTCACGAAAAATCCCAAAAGACCAAAATGGAAATCTACGCCAAAGCATGGAAACTCTATACCGGAGAATTCCTCCCGGATATGATGGGCGAGGACTGGGCGGCAGTCGAAAACATCGCATGTCGAGATATGTATTTCGACTGTGTCGAAGAACTGTGCCACTACCTGAAAACCGAAGAAAAATTCGAAGAACTCTACCGTGTTGCACACAGCGCAGCCGAAATCTATCCATTCTACGACTGGCAGATATGGGAAATCGACAGCCTCATCGGAATGTCCCGCTACAAAGACGGCCTCGATGTCTACAAAAGAACAACCAAGCTGATGTTCGACGAACTCGGCCTGTCACCATCTGCCGGAATGCTCGAGCGATTCAAACTTATGGGAGAGCGAACCTCTCAGGCAGCAGGCGCGATCGAAGACATCAAGTACCGCCTCCGCGAAAAAGAATCCATCGAAGGCGCTTACTACTGCACCTATCCAAGCTTCGTGGACGTTTACCACGTGTTCGGCCGCATGATGGAACGAACCGGCATGTCCGTATTCCTGATGCTCTGCACCCTGGACTTTATAAATATCGAGGCAGACGACGAAAATCAGAAATACTATTCAGAACTTCTCCGCGAGTCCATCCAGCATGCAGTCCGCAAAGGCGATTTTTACACCCGATACAACATCCAGCAGTATCTCGTAATGCTGATAGGGATAACCCAGGAAAACTGTACACTCGTATCAAAACGAATCAACATAGAATTCAACAAAAGACTCACCCGCCGCAAGAACGTATCAATCGACTACTACGTTGCCTCACTCGGTGAGGTATGCGATACAGAGACGACAAACAATGACCGCCGGACTTCATAAAAAGTCCTTAAAGTAGATAAAAATGATTCTGTTGCAGAAATTGTAGCAGAATCTTTTTTAATAGGAAGTTATTCCGTAATGTTTCAATACCCCTGTCGAATTATCAGAAACATTGTCGAAAAAAAACGAAAAAATGTTCAAAAAGCAGAATCACGAAATAGTTGAAGAAATAACCCCGATGCTATAATAAAAATACTCTGAAATAAGCGCGTGTTATCGTGTGGTTAAAAACAAAAATACCGTGGTCGGATTTTGACGGAGGATACAAAGCAGATGGAAAAAGGCAAAAAAAAACATACAGGGACATTTGTAATACATGTGAGTCACTGTGATAACGCCACATGGCAGGGCGAAGTGACCTGGGCGGAAGCCAATAAAAAGAAAAGTTTCAGGAGTGCACTTGAACTGATCAGATTGATTGATGGAGCACTGGAGGTGGATGAATGATGAAAGAAAAGCTCAACGTTTCTGCTTCCAATATCGTGAATGTCTGCATAGACAACATAGACGGAGTAGAAAGGTCCGGAAGATTCTACTGTTATTACAGTGAAAATCCGATATTCTTCCGAAGTATTCATGAACTCTTCCGCTATATGGAGCGCTTCATGAATGAGCTGAACTTTCCTCAGTCATCAACAGAGCTGCGGACATACGAAGACAAACAGCAGAAACCAGCAAATGAAAAAAGAATCTCTTTTACAGAGGTCAGCAACCGCGAACGGATCCTTGAACAGAGAGGCAGCATAGACACCCTGGCTGTATATGTCAGATACCGTCAGAACGCTACATGGCAGGGAAGTGTCTATCATATGAAAAACAACGAGCGGGAAGATTTCAACAGCGAGCTCGATTTACTCAAAATAATCGAAAATTGTCAAAATAGTACTAAAAATGTTGCTGAAAGCGGCTGACGAAATAGGTGACGAAACAGTTCACCTGTTATAATGTCGTTAAATCTTAAATAAGTTGTACGTGAAGCAGTTAACGATAATTTTTTTATTATCATCATGCATATAATAGGGGATGTTAATATGAAAAGAGAAAATAATAAAAAATTCAAAAAAAGGAAACGGAATCAGAACAGAAGCCTGACATGTCGGGTGCTCAGTATGATGTTTGCAATCGTGCTGTTCTGCTCCACTGTATTAATAAATACAGACTATGTATCTCAGGCAAGCTCCTTCGATGACATGGTAGACATGGTCGAAGTTGAGGAGGATTCCGCAGCAGCTGATACATCCGAAGATACAGGAGACGATCTCGACACAGATGTGAATTTTGAATCGGAATCGGAAGAGAGTCCGGACGAAACATACAGCGAATCCGATGACCTCGGTTCCAGCGATGCAGACTTCTCATCAGGCGAGAACATGTTCACAGATGGAACATCCGAGAGCAGCGCTCCAGCCGAAGAAGAAGCACAGCCTGTAAGCTGTATCGTAAATCTTAAAAACGATACCATCGAGATCAAAGCAGAAGCTCCGGCAGGTGTCCTTCCAAACGGAACACAGATGAGCGTTAAAGCAGTCGAGAACAACACCGAAGATGCTGAGCTGACAGACCAGTACAACAAACTGGCAGCCAAGATTACAGAGCAGCTTCAGAGCCAGGGCAAAAACCTCGACGGCTTCCTTGCTTACAACGTATCTTTTACAGATGCAGATGGCAACCCGGTTGAACCGTCCGACAAAGTTACTTACAGCTTTACTTATAAAGAAGCTTCTTCACCGGAACTGACAGATCCGGCAGCATCCACAGTGACAGCAGCCATGATCAGAACCAACAAAGAAACTTCCGAACTGGAACTGACAGAGCTCAAAGCCGAAGAAGACCAGCTTACAGTTGAAACAAACGAAAGCAGACAGCTCACCAAAGCAGCTTTCCAGTCAGCAGCTACCGCAGCATATACATTTGTATGGAGCAGTACACCGGCAGCAGATGATAATGAAAACAATGAGAACAAAGAAGAAAACGGTGAAGTAAACAACGAAGAAGTTAATACAGACACCAACACCGAAAATACCGAAGAGAACGGAGAAGAAACCAACACAGAGAATAATGTAGAAAACTCTGAGGAAGAACAGAATCCGGAAGAAACACCAGATCAGGAACAGATCAAAATGATCCGCATCATCGCAGACGAAGTTAACCTTCGCGTAGCTCCTTCCACAGAAGCCGAAGTGATCGCAACAGTAGCTACAGACACTCAGCTTCCACTTATTGAAACAGTAACCGGTGAAGACGAATTCACCTGGTACAAAGTTTCCTACGAAGAAGCACAAGCTTATGTAAGAAGCGATATGGCGGAAGTTGTTGAGACTGAAGAGCAGGGTACAGAAAACGAAGATGCAAATGAAGAAGAAGCAGACGTTCAGGTCGAAGACGAAGTAACCTACTCTCAGACAATCGGCAATGTGGTTGTAACTGCAACAGCTGCAAAAGATGTTCTTCCAGGAAATGCAGAGTTTGTTGTAACTCCTATCGTACAGGAAACAGACCCTGACCAGTACGCAGAAACAGAAACAAAGCTTAATGAAAAAGCTGAGGAAGATGGATACGAAATCGCAGGTTTCCTGGCATACGATATTTACTTCCAGGACAGTGAAGGAAATAAAATAGAACCAGTTGATGGTTCCGTAAAAGTTTCCATGCACTACACAGAACCATCCGTACCGGCAACCGTATCAGAAATCAGTGTCGTATCTGTTGATGAAGAAGTTAATGAAGAAAAAAATACAAATATTGATGTCATGCATTTTGTTGAAGATCAGAATGGTAAAGTTCAAGACGTTGTTAATATGACAGAACAGGGACAGGCAAACGTTGAAACTACTACAGATGGTGAAATTCAAAAAGCAGAATTCAATACAGAGAGCTTTTCAGTATTTACAATCACATGGAAAAGAAAAAGCGGAAATACAGAAGAATTTAACTTTAACAAAATAATACATTTGGTAAGACAGAATGGACAGAATGGTAGTACATATACTGATTTGAATAGTTCAGTAAATGCAACAAATAGTCTGGTTCTGGAAACAGAAGATACTAACCCGGTTCTATACATGAGCACTATTACATCAAGTGGAATAAATAAAGAAATGTATCAACTTGATGAAAGTGGAACAACATATCGCTTTATAGGCGCATACATTGCAACAACATCAAGTAATGAATATAGTCTGGTAGATAGCAATAAAGTAACGAAACTTATGGGAAGAAAAGAAAAAGATTCCGATAGTGAAGTTATGAAGTATCAGTATAAAGGAGATACAACTTATAGAAACCTGGAAACTGATCAGACTGTTATATTTGTTTATTCAAATGCAGAACTAACACAAAAGGCAAACCTTTATTCAGAAAACGGAATAACGTTATATGCATCAGGACAATCAACAGTAAATTTGACAAATATAGATATCTTATATACAACAAGTGCAAATGATATAATTCCGACAAGTGTAAAAGACAGTGACAAGAGATGGAGCGGAAATAACTATACATATGAACGTACAGTTGTAGGAATCGGAGAAGAATCAGTTGAAGTCAAAGCCCTAAGACAGGAACCAATTACTTTACAAATACAGTATAGTGAAGATGGTGAAAACTGGATGGATGTTGGAAGTAATCCTGTGAAATTTATTTATACAGCAGATGCTAAAGGAGATGTTCCAAACACAATAGAGACAGCTGATACTAGAAATCTTATCAATATCAGTATGGCAAATTATTATACATACCAGACATATGGCAATTCTTTTAAATTTGATGGCACAGGTTATACACAAAGTAATGCGGTAACACAGAATTTAGTAAAAGAAGGTCTTGAGAATGGATATCCGGTAGCAAATGGTTATGATGGTAGAGATGATGGTAAATCATTAAAAGAACTTTTTGATGGTACCTGGGATAAGGTTATACAAAATACATATGTTACAGGATTGAATCATCTGTTTTCATATGATTCAAGTACAGGAACATATAGCTATGATAGCGATAAGAATTATGCATATTATGATATTGATGATAGGAGGAATACGGAAAAGAATTTTATAGTATATGCGAGAAATAAATACAAAGGTGGGGGAAAGCGTAACGTTGCTTCATTCATGCCATATTCTTCTTGGGATGATGATACAGATCAGAATAAATTTTCTTTTGGTATGATGATATCTTTTGAGTTCTTACAACCGAAAAATGGTAGAATTAAAGGACAGGATATGGAATTTAGTTTCTCTGGTGATGATGATGTCTGGGTATTTATAGATAACAAATTGGTGCTTGATCTTGGAGGTATCCATGAGAGGGCAACAGGAAGTATCAATTTTGCAAATGGTGAAGTATACGTAAATGGAAGTAGAAATACAACATTAAAGAATGTATTTAGTAGTGATAGTAATACATTTGCAGATTATACCAGTCATTCATTGAAATTCTTCTATATGGAGCGTGGACGAGGTGATTCAAACTGTTCAATTAAATTTAATCTTCCACCAAGACCAACGAATTCTATTGAAATAGTAAAAAGTCTTGCAAATTCAGATAAAGAAAAGTATACAAGTGCTGATTTTCAGTTCAAAGCATATCTTGAAGATGAAGAAGACAGAAATCAGAATCCGGTTCAGTATAATGCAATTCCAGAAGGAACACCATACAGAGTTAAGAAAAATGATTCTCTTACAGATGAAGTAAGATATGTGGGAGAAAATAATATATTTACTTTAAAGGCAGGAGAATCAGCGGTATTCGAGGGGATTGATTCAGGACTCCAGTTCTATGCGGAAGAAGTTGGTATTCTTTCGGATCAATTTGATAGGGTTGACATTACAGACTGGGAAGTAACATATCACGATTTGGATGGAAAGCTAGTTGAAACATCCCAAGGTAAGGTACCAGAGCAAACTAAAACTTACTTGGCACGAAGTGGAGTGAAAACTGCTGGTAATGCAGCAAGGGTAGAATTTAAAAATACCTGTAATGCAAAGAATTTGAGAAAACTAAAGATTACCAAGAAGATGAATGGGTTATCTACTACAGATGAATTCAGCTTTCAAGTATATCTTACAGGACAGAATGGGCAGTTTATCCCTTATGATGGAGGATATGAAGTCATAGATAAAGATGACAAGTCTCTTAGAAAAGGATATGCTAATTCTGATGGAATAATACGTGACGTAGCACCGGATGAGACGATTGTAATTGATCAAATTCTTTCAGGAACCGAGTTCAAGGTAAACGAAATTGAACTAAATAATTCAAGATATGAGGATCCGAAAAAAGAAGTTAAAAAGGATTCACGTGATGCTGGTACAGTAACAGATTCTGACGGAATGATTGCTTTGGAAAAGGATGCTCATGTAATAATAACAAACACATTAAAAGGTACGAAATTGAATCTGATAAAAGTTGAAAAAAATAATAAAGAAAATTTTCTGAGAAATGCAGAATTTGCACTTTATACAGCAAATGATAACTACACATATGAGAAAAGTAACCTGGTAATTGAAAAGATCACGACTGGTCCGGATGGAAGAGCAACAGTGAATGGATTAGTTCCTGGAAAATATGTTCTGAAAGAAACAAAAGCACCAGATGGATATTCACTTTCTTCCAATGTATGGCAGGTTCTGGTAAATGATGATCAGTCAGTCGAAGTAAAATTAAATGGAGTTGATGTTGATAAAAGCAATGATGGAGCGTTTTTTATCGAAAACATTAAGTTGTACTCACTCCCATCAACTGGTGGCAGCGGAATTTACTGGTATATGATCGGCGGCATGGTACTTATGTCTGCAGCCGCATGGATCTTATATAAAAACAAATGCAGGGAGGTGCTGGGAAAATAATTGTAATGATTGATTTTTTCAGTGGCTCCTTGCCACAAAAGAAAGTAATTATCCCGAATGAGGGAAAAATAAAATGGGCAAAGCCCGATAATGAAAAGGAGACAAGATTATGAAGAAGATGAGAAAAATCTTTGCAGTGTTATTAACACTGGCTATGGTACTCGCAATGAGTATTCCAACATTTGCAGCTGGAAAAAACACTATTACAATTAGCGGAAAAGGACTTGACGCTGAAGGTGCAGGAGCTAATTACGGACAGATTATCAAAGAAAATCGCAAATCTACACTTGGATGGCAGTTTGCAACTGATGCTACTACTACAGGCAAGTTTGTAGACGCATGGAATAAGGCATCTAATCCTGCAACAAACCTCGATGCTAATGGCGTAATTCAGGCATTGATCGATCTTGGCTTTATTGAAGGTAAGGAAAACAAAAATGTTAAAGATGGTAAAATTAATAGTTCTGCTAATTTAAGTGCAGCATTAGCAGCTGTTAAAGATGCAGCAACCATGAGCTTAGATCTTGCAAAAGGTGCTGAAAACGTAGAAAAAGGTCTTTATATTGTAACAGCACATAGTGCCGGATATACTTACCTTCCAATGGCCGCTTATATGAATACTAATGGTGATAATGTAGCTGTAGTTGCAAAAGGTGCAAAAGACCAGCTTAACAAAAAAGTAGCTGAAAACGGACAGTCTGTAGCTCCTGGCGATAAAGTTAATTACACAATTGATGAAGAATATCTCTATATCGATCCAAATGCAAACCCGAAAACATTTACAATCACTGATAAATTAACAAATGGTACATTCGAAGAGAATTCTGTTAAGGTTGTTCTTAAAGACAGCATTGATGCTGCAACAAGTACTGAATTAATGGCAAAGACAGATTATGAAATCAATGAGTATGCTAATGGTACTACTTTAACAGTAGATTTTACTAAATGCTATAACAATACCTATGTAGGTAAAATTGTTGAAGTTACTTATACTGCAATTGCAGGTGATGTAACTACAAATGCTCCTCTTTACAACAGTGCTCATTCAAGCAACGGAACTGGAAAAATCGTTGAAGTAAAACCAGTTAGCTTTAAAGTAATCAAGGTTAATAAAGACAAGGAAAATGAAAAACTTCCAGATGCTGAATTCCAGATTTATAAATCAACTGATAATAAAGATGCTGATGGTGCTGTAAAACTTACATTAGAAAACAAAACAACTGTTTATGGTATCCCAGTAGGAAACGTTATTACAACAGATGCAAATGGTGAAGCAAGTGTTAACAATTTAGATGCACAGGTTACATACTATGTAAAAGAAACAAAAGCTCCTAACGGATATTCATTAAATGATTTCGCTTACAAGCTTCAGCGTCCAAAAGAAGATGAAGCAACTGTAACTTCAGGCACTAAAAAAGAAAATAATGTAACTTATACAGTTCAGACATATACTTATAAAAACTTCATCGACATGCCTATTAAAGATACAAAGCTTTCCGCTCTTCCATCCACAGGTGGTATCGGTACTACAATCTTCACAATCGCTGGATGCCTGATCATGGTTACAGCAGCTGGCTTATTCTTTGCAAGCCGCAAAAGAACAAACAAATAATCATTCGTGATTGTTTATAACCAAATATCGAATCCGGGGCGAATGCCCCGGATTCATAAAAAAATAATACAACAGCAAGGAGAGCTCGGATGAAAAAAAAAGCAGGCAATTTAGTAATTTGCATCATATTTTTAGCTGGTTTGTCCTTGCTGCTGTATCCCTTTGTAGCCAATCAATGGAATAACTACAGACAGAAACAGTTGATCAGTAATTATGAACAGGTGGTTTCTGATAAGGAAGCAGCAGAAGGAATTGACTATGATGCAGAGCGTAAGAAAGCAGAAGACTATAACGAAGCTTTACTTCCATGTGTTCTTCCTGACTCTTTTGCACTTGCAGAGTCAAGTGGAGTAGATCCGGTCTATATGAATACGCTGAACATCGCTGGTGATGAGATGATGGGGAGTGTAGAGATTCCTAAGATCAATATCAAAATCCCAATCTATCACACAACGGAAGAAGATGTTTTGAATAAGGGTGCAGGTCATCTGGAGGGAAGTTCTCTTCCGGTTGGTGGAGCAAACACACATGCTGTTATTTCTGCACACCGTGGACTTCCGAGTGCCTCTCTTTTTACAGATCTGGATCAGCTGAAAGAGGGAGATCATTTTCTGATCCATGTATTAAATGAAACCTTATGTTATGAAGTAGACAAGATTTCGGTTGTTAAGCCGGAAGACACTTCTGCTCTTGCAGTAGAAGATGGACAGGATTTAGTAACTCTTTTAACCTGTACTCCTTATGGAGTAAATACAGAACGACTTCTGGTTCGTGGTCACAGAGTACCTTATGTAGAAGAGGAAGTCAAAGAAGAGAAGACAGTGCTCAGTGGAAGCAGTCTTCACACAAATTATCTTCTTTGGGTATTTGTTGGTTTATCCGTTACCGCACTCTTTATTTTTGTGTTATACTTAAAGGAAACAAAGCTGAAGAGGCGAGCAAATAAAGGCGGTAAAAAATAGATTATGGCAAAAGAAAAGAAGAAAAAAGGTTCTATAGTTATCAACATATTTATCATATTACTTTTTATCGTCGGTGCGGGTATCTTTACTTACCCGACGATCAGTAATTACTGGAATGAGTACCGAAACGCACAGCTTGTAACCAAGTACAATGAATCCGTCAGTGATCTGTCGGATGACCAGTACGAAAAGCTCTGGCAGGAGGCTGAGGAATACAACGCGGAGCATAAGGTCAATACGATCGTAGATGCTTTTAACGAAGAGGATTATGTTCTCAGTCATCCTTACGATGAGGTCCTTGATCCAAATGGTGACGGGCTGATGGGAAGTATCGAGATCCCCAAGCTGAATCTGATACTTGCTATTTACCATGGCCTCAGTACAGAGGTTCTGGAAAAGGGTGTCGGGCATGTTGAGGGAACAAGTCTTCCGATAGGTGGAGCGAGTACACATGCGGTGCTGGCGGGACACAGGGGACTTCCAAGTGCAAAGATTTTTACGGATCTTGACCAGATGAAGAATGGAGATATTTTTCTGATCCATGTTCTGGGAAAGACTCTTGCATACAAAGTAGATCAGATTAAAACGGTTCTTCCGGAGGAATCCAGTGAGCTGGATATCATCGAGGGAGAGGATCATGTGACGCTGGTAACCTGTACTCCTTATGGAGTCAATACTCACAGGCTTCTTATTAGGGGAATCCGGACAGAGTATGTTGAACCGGAGGAAGCTGAGGAGACACCGATCCAGCAGATCGCAAAGGTTGATCCGGTGAAGATTATGATCATTGGTCTTGTAGCTATGGTCATAATGATCATCATTGTTTATATAGTTATTCGGCGCAAAAACCGAAAAACAGAGGAGAGTAGCCGCAAAGACGAATAGTGATCACAGAAAATAACAAGGAGGCCGATCGTGGTGAAACAGAAGAAAAAGAAATTTAAAATGTGGAATAAGCTTTTGGCTTTCCTGGGAATGTTTGTCATGTTGACATGCTGCCTGGCAGGAACGGTTCAGGCAGGTTCTTACGAAGCCGGAAAAAAGGGAAGTCTTAATCTGACGGTACAGCAGACGGATGAGGACGGCAAGACAACACCGCTGACAGGTGTAAAGTTAGAACTTTACAGAGTTGCGGATGTTTCATTTGATGGAAATGTGCATTTTGTACTGACCAGCTCCATGTCATCTGCAGGATACGATTTTGATTCCTTCAAGAATGCAAGTGAATGGTATTCAGCAGCCGAAAAGCTTGCCGAGGTTGCAGCTGCTTCTTCAGTAAAGCCGGTTGAGGCTGTTTCGGATGAGCAGGGCAAGGTTGTTTACAGCGATATGGAAGAGGGCATGTACCTGGTAATCGGTGCAGCGGAGAGTTCCGTTAAGGTTACTCCAATGCTCTTAACAGTTCCTTTTGCAAGCACAGAGGAAGGCTGGATCTACGATGTACAGGCTTATCCAAAGGCAGAGAAGAGCAACACTGCAGGTATTACAGTTGAGAAGAGACTTTATCGTATTAATCCGAATACGTTTGAACTGGATGAAATAACTGCTGACGATGCAACTTACAAGGTTGGTCTTTTCCTTGATAAGGATGGTACGATCCCATATGGTGATGATTACATCAGAACGATCCATATCCAGAATGCACAGTCAGGCAAAGCTTCTTACAGTAATGTTCTTAGAGGTACCTATTATGTATTCGAGCTTGATGAGAATAACAAGGCGATCAAGCTGAATGATGAGGTGCAGATTGATAAAGAAAACAGCTTCCATTACAATGTTACGAATGCAGCAGACAAGGAAGACAACAGTGTTGTAGTGGATGACAATACGGTTGCTACAGATATTGCAGCTTATGTAAATAACATTTTTTCAACTCTTCCGGAAGGCTTCTTTGTAAATGGAAAGATCGAGATTACAAAGAACGTTGTAGTGGACGGTGTGAAAAAGACTGTAGACGACAAGTTCTATGCAACTGTATTTGATGATTCTGGTAAGGCGGTAAGCACCGTTGAACTGAAGCAGAATGATAAAGTTACTGTTACGGTTCCATTCTCAGAAGATATAAAAGATACTGTTACTTATGCAGTTAAGGAAACCGATAAGGATGGTAATGTACTCGATAAAGATTCTTTCGCATATGTAGTAAGTGGTGAAGGCAGTGTTAAGCTGAATGAGTCTGATCAGTATCATGGAAGCATCGAGATTACCAATACCAAGAAGGATGCTGCTGTAACACCTGGCGGAAGCAATGGTGGTTCTGGTACATCTAACGGTGGAAGTGATGCATCCAGCCATGGCGGAAGTGCAACAAGTCGTCCGGTTAAGACTGGTGACCCGATGAATCCGGCATTCTGGGGTCTGGTTCTTCTGGTATCTGTGATCGTGATCGCAGGTGGAGTAGTTGCTTACAAAAAGAGAAAACAGAAATAAAGTGTAAGACGTTTGACGGGAGTCTGGTGTAAACCGGGCTCTCGTTTTTTTCTTCTTATTTAAAGGGATTTTGTTGGAATGAGGGCTGTTTTGTGCTATAATAAATTAGTATTATTATGCCTATCTGGAAACCGGCAAATGCGAAAAATGTCGGTTTCCATTATAATGAATATAGAATGACAGGAGGAAGCAAATGGGCGGAGAGAATACAGAGTACGGCGCGGATCAGATTCAGATTCTGGAAGGACTGGAAGCTGTCCGTAAAAGACCTGGTATGTATATCGGAAGTACATCCAGCCGGGGTCTGCATCATCTTGTATATGAAATCGTGGATAATGCGGTAGATGAAGCGTTAGCAGGATTTTGTACTGAAATCCAGGTAACGATCAATCCGGATAATTCCATTACCGTAGTTGATAACGGACGAGGTATTCCGGTAGGAATTAACCATAAAGCAGGAATACCGGCAGTAGAAGTTGTATTTACCATCCTTCATGCAGGTGGTAAATTTGGCGGTGGAGGATACAAGGTATCCGGTGGACTTCACGGTGTAGGTGCCTCTGTTGTAAATGCACTGTCTGAGTGGCTGGAAGTTACGATCTGCCGTGAAGGTAAGAAATATCAGCAGCGTTATGAAAGAGGACATACTATGTATCCTCTGAAAGAGATTGGTGTCTGTGATCCTGAAGAGACAGGAACAAAGGTAACATTCCTGCCGGATAAAGAAATCTTTGAAGAAACTGTTTATGATTACGATATTTTGAAACAGCGTCTTCGTGAGATGGCGTTCCTGACAAAAGGTCTGCGTATCGTTTTGAGAGATACCAGAGCAGACCAGGAAAAAGAAAAAATCTTCCACTATGAAGGTGGTATCAGGGAATTTGTTACTTATCTCAACAGAAGTAAAGAAGCACTGTATCCAGAGGTCATTTACTGTGAAGGTGAAAAAGATGGTGTCATGGTTGAGGTTGCCATGCAGCACAATGATTCCTACACAGAGAACAGCTATGGCTTTGTAAATAATATCAATACACCGGAAGGTGGTACACATATCGTTGGTTTCCGTAATGCACTGACAAAGACATTCAACGATTATGCAAGAAAGAATAAGCTGCTTAAAGACAGTGAACCGAATTTAAGTGGTGATGACATTCGAGAAGGTCTGACAGCAATCGTAAGTGTTAAGATCGAGGAGCCACAGTTCGAAGGACAGACGAAGCAGAAGCTTGGTAACAGTGAGGCTCGTGGAGCTGTTGATTTTGTAGTCAGCAAACAGCTGGAGATCTTCCTGGAACAGAATCCGACGGTTGCGAAGGCAACAGTTGAGAAATCAGTACTTGCGCAGAGAGCACGAGAAGCAGCACGTAAGGCAAGAGATCTTACAAGAAGAAAATCTGCACTTGACGGAATGTCTCTTCCAGGTAAACTTGCAGACTGCTCAGATAAGAACCCTGAAAACTGTGAGATCTACATCGTAGAGGGTGATTCCGCGGGTGGTTCCGCCAAGACAGCACGTAACCGTGCCACACAGGCAATCCTTCCTCTCCGTGGTAAGATCCTCAACGTAGAGAAAGCCCGTCTGGACCGAATCTACAGCAACGCCGAGATCAAGGCGATGATCACAGCCTTTGGTACCGGAATCCACGAGGACTTTGATATCAGCAAGCTGCGTTATCACAAGATCATCATCATGACCGATGCCGATGTTGATGGCGCGCATATTGCGACGCTGCTTCTGACATTCCTTTACAGATTTATGCCGGAACTGATCAAGCAGGGATATGTATATCTGGCTCAGCCGCCACTGTACAAAGTCGAAAAGAACAAAAAAGTCTGGTATGCTTATGATGATGCAGAACTGAACAGCATCCTTGGGCAGATTGGACGTGATAACAATAATAAGATCCAGCGATACAAAGGTCTTGGAGAAATGGACGCAGAACAGCTCTGGGAGACAACCATGGATCCGGAGAAACGAATTCTTCTCCGCGTAACTATGGATGAGTCTGCAACTTCTGAAATTGACCTGACATTTACCACTCTTATGGGTGACAAAGTTGAGCCAAGACGGGAATTTATCGAAGAAAACGCACGCTTTGTAGAAAATCTGGATATCTAGGAGAATAGAAAATGGAAGACAATATTTTTGATAAAATCCATGAGGTGGATCTGCAGAAGACCATGGAAAAATCTTATATAGATTATGCCATGAGTGTTATTGCCTCCCGTGCTCTTCCGGACGTCAGAGACGGTCTGAAACCGGTACAGAGAAGGGTGCTGTATTCCATGATAGAGCTGAACAACGGTCCGGATAAGCCACATCGTAAATGTGCCCGTATCGTTGGTGATACCATGGGTAAATATCATCCGCATGGAGACAGTTCCATCTATGGCGCACTTGTAAATATGGCACAGGACTGGTCAACCAGATATCCGCTGGTAGACGGTCATGGAAACTTTGGTTCTGTGGATGGTGACGGAGCTGCTGCGATGCGATATACAGAGGCACGTCTGAGTAAGATTTCCATGGAAATGCTGGCTGATATCAACAAAGATACGGTTGATTTCCAGCCGAACTTTGATGAGACAGAACGGGAACCGGTTGTACTGCCATCCCGTTATCCGAACCTTCTTGTAAATGGAACCTCTGGTATTGCCGTTGGTATGGCTACTAACATCCCGCCTCACAATCTGAGAGAGGTGATCAGTGCCGTTGTCAAGATCATCGACAATATCATCGAAGAAGACAGAGATACCACGATCGAGGAACTTCTTGAGATCGTGAAAGGTCCTGACTTCCCGACAGGTGCTACTATCCTTGGTACAAGAGGAATTGAAGAAGCATATCGTACCGGCCGCGGCAAGATCCGTGTACGTGCGGTGACAAATATCGAGACACTGCCGAACGGTAAATCACGTATTATCGTTACGGAACTTCCATATCTTGTTAATAAAGCCCGTCTGATCGAAAAGATCGCTGAGCTTGTACGAGACAAGAAAATCGACGGAATCACAGACCTGAATGACCATTCCAGCCGTGAGGGCATGCGTATCTGTATTGACCTTCGCAAAGATGCCAATGCCAATGTAGTCCTGAATCAGCTGTACAAGCATACACAGCTTCAGGATACCTTTGGTGTGATCATGCTGTGTCTGGTGGCTGTAAACGGAAGCCTTCAGCCGAAGGTATTGACACTTCCTGAAATGCTTAAATATTATCTTGCACATCAGGAAGATGTTGTGACAAGAAGAACAAAGTACGATCTGAATAAAGCACAGGAACGTGCGCATATATTAGAAGGTCTGCTGAAAGCTCTGGATAATATTGATGAAGTTATCCGTATCATCCGTGGATCCAGAAGTGTTCAGGTAGCCAAGCAGGAATTGATGGACAGATTTGAACTGACAGATGTTCAGGCACAGGCAATCGTGGACATGCGTCTTCGTGCTCTCACCGGTTTGGAAAGAGAGAAGCTGGAAGCAGAATATGCAGAATTAATGGAAAAGATCCGTAAACTGAAAGCAATCCTTGCAGACAGAAATACACTTCTTCGTGTTATTCGCGAGGAAATCCTTGCGATTTCTGAGAAATACGGCGATGACAGAAGAACAGCTATCGGATTTGATGCGTTTGATATTTCTATGGAAGATATGATCCCGAGAGAAAATACTGTCATTACCATGACAAAACTTGGTTATATCAAACGTATGACAGTAGATAACTTCCGCAGCCAGAACAGAGGCGGCAGAGGAATCAAGGGAATGCAGACACTGGATGATGACTATATTGAAGAACTGATGATGACAACAACACATCATTATGTCATGTTCTTTACCAATACTGGTCGTGTATACAGACTGAAAGCGTACGAGATTCCGGAAGCAGGCAGAACAGCTCGTGGAACCGCGATCATCAACCTTCTGCAGCTGATGCCGGGAGAACGTATCACAGCAGTCATTCCGATCAGTAAGTTTGAAGAAGGTCAGTATCTGATGATGGCTACCCGTAAGGGTCTTGTTAAGAAGACTCCGATCCAGGATTATGCAAATGTCCGTAAGATTGGTCTGGCAGCTATTTCTCTGAGAGATGACGATGAACTGATCGAAGTTAAGGCAACGGATGACAAGAAAGATATCATCCTTGTAACGAAATACGGTCAGTGTATTCGCTTCAAAGAATCCGACGTCAGAAGTACCGGACGAGTATCGATGGGAGTTCGTGGTATTAATCTGCTTGATGGCGATGAAGTTGTTGCAATGCAGCTGAATACACAGGGATATTATCTGCTCGTTGTATCTGAAAACGGTATGGGTAAACGTACTTCTATCAGTGAATTTACCTGCCAGAACAGAGGCGGTAAAGGTGTGAAGTGCTACAAGATTACTGAGAAGACCGGTAATGTTATCGGAGCAAAAGCTGTCAATGAAGAAAATGAGATCATGATGATCACCACAGAAGGAATCATTATCCGTCTGCAGTGCTCTGATATCTCTATCCTTGGAAGAATTACATCAGGAGTCAAACTGATCAATCTTTCTGATGGAGTAACGGTTGCAAGCTTTGCGAAAGTCCGTGAAAAAGAAGAAGATAAAAATTCTGAAAAGACAGAGGAAAGCTCTGAAAATGTCTCCACAGAAGAGAACAGTAACGAAAATACAGACAGCACAGAGGAATAAGAATCATGGATAAGGAAAATGCGGCAACAAATGTCAGACGCAGATCCGGTTCAAGTGCATCCGGACGTTCAAAATCCGCATCAGCGAGAAGAAAAACGCAGACCAGACGTAAAACTTCAGGAACCCGGCGTAAAACTTCCAGAGGTTCTGATATAGCTGCAGTGATTGCCAGATTACCGAAACCGGTTCTGGCAGGCGCTGTTGCGCTGATCGTTTTGATCATTATCATTGTATTTGCTGCAAAGGGATGCGGAGTCAGTCATAAGACTCCGGAAAGAGTAGTCAGAACTTTGATCGAATCTTACACAGGTGGGAATGAGAGCAAAGTCAAAAAATGCTATGGTGTATCCAAAGCAGATGATACTCTGCAGCAGGAGATGGATGCGACTGTGAAATATTTCAGTGCATTTGAGGCTGAAAAAACAGAAATCACACAGTGTGATAAAATCTATCAGGATGGTAATTATACATATATGTATATTACCTATGACCTGGTCCTGAAGAATGGACAGAGCTACCCTTGCATCAGTACTTATATGGTACAGAAGAAAGATAATGGCAAGTATTATGTAATGACACCGTCAGAGATTACGGATGATCTGAGCAAGCAGGCAGCGACGAAGTATGCTGATTTTATGAATACACAGGCATATAAGGATTATACGACTGCTTATGACAAGTTTATCAAGAAGAATCCTGGATATGAGGAAAAAATAGCTGCAAAATTAAAATAGCTAAGCGAACAGCAATATAGAATCCTTGAAGGGATGGTGGCAGCGGAATGAAAAGAATCATTATGATGGTGCTGAGGAATCTCTTGTTTGTACCATGGGGATGGTTTATGCTGAATCGGTATGCCAAAAACGTTGATAATTATACAGAGGGAGAGCGTTATGCACTTCTGAAAAAAATAGTTCAGCGTGCGAATAAAGGCGGTAATATTACTGTTCAGTCATATGGTGTAGAAAATATACCGAACGAAAATGGATTTATGTTTTATCCGAATCATCAGGGACTGTATGATGTCCTTGCAATTGTGGATGTCTGCCCGACACCTTTTTCTGTAGTGGCAAAGAAGGAAGTGGGGAATGTTCCGTTTCTGAAGCAGGTTTTTACCTGTATGAAGGCATACATCATGGACAGAGAGGATATTCGCCAGTCTATGCAGGTTATCCTTGATGTTACGAAAGAAGTTAAGGCTGGACGAAACTATCTGATTTTTGCAGAGGGAACCCGAAGCAAGAATGGAAATCATCCACTGGAATTTAAAGGCGGCAGTTTCAAAGCTGCAACAAAAGCAAGATGTCCGATTGTGCCGGTTGCATTGATTGATACGTATAAGGCTTTTGACACTGGTTCCATAGAACCACTGACAGTGCAGGTGCATTTCCTGAAGCCAATGTATTATGACGAGTATAAGGACATGAAGACTACGGAGATTGCTGCAGAAGTGAAACGACGAGTGGAAGAGACCATCAAAGAATACGGTGGCTGGAATTAACTGAATATCTGGAATGCCTGAAAGACATTTGAAATATGAATAAGAACAGCCGGGAGTAAAATCCTGGCTGTTTTTTGCTGGAATAAATTTCGAAAAAAATACTTTTGCAGGTCATATCGTGAACGGGTACTTTTTGTACGTCAACTGTGTTTGACTTTATATAGAAGTAACGCATATAGTTTAAGGTAGAAATTATATGTCAAAACCAGCTGCTCAGTGCAAATGGAATTGAATAAAATAGAAAAAACTGGAGGAATCGGGAATGAGCAAAAGTTATTGGATCTGGTATCCGGGAGATTTTGA
>OLNT01000808.1_pt1 | contig 18871 bp, 11 predicted proteins | sample 1672641 | NCBI WGS metagenome assembly OLNT01 (sample SAMEA3136708, study PRJEB25190) | human gut metagenome
GTAACAAGGTAGCCGTACCGGAAGGTGCGGCTGGATCACCTCCTTTCTAGGGAGACTTCCTTAGAGCCGCCATCTCGTCCTCCTCAGCATCCGGCTGCGAGGGCTCCGAGCGAGAGCCCCGCGCACCTTGACAGTTGCATAGCGCGTGACATGAAAATGTCAACATGATCAACACCAACATCAATTTCCTAAGCTGATTAGGTTCTCGATGGGTGCTCGCATCATGGAATAGACGATTCATCACGATCGCGAACGTATGTTATACGACGGAAATCAATTCTCATTGAATCCAACGGACGAAACCATTAGAAGTAACTGAACTTCTTTGGCGACCTAGGTAATGGACAAGATATCTAGGGCGCACGGCGGATGCCTTGGCACAGGAAGTCGACGAAGGACGCGGCAAGCTGCGATAAGCTGCGGGGAGGGGCAAACACCCTTTGATCCGCAGGTCTCCGAATGGGGGAACCCACCTGGGGTCATGCCCAGGTATCCCATCCTGAATAAAATAGGGATGAGGAGGGCAACCGGGGGAACTGAAACATCTAAGTACCCCGAGGAAGAGAAATCAACCGAGATTGCGCGAGTAGCGGCGAGCGAAAGCGCACCAGCCCAAACCCGGGCGCGTGTAAGCGGCAGGCGTTGCCGCCCGGGGGTTGCGGGACTCGCGTCCAGGTGCTGCCCACCTGGGAGTGGTCACAAATCCGTCAGGTAGCGGAACGGCATGGAAGGGCCGGCCGCAGCGGGTGAGAGCCCCGTACGCGAAACCTGACGGACCACTGCGGTGCATCCCGAGTAGGGCCGGGCACGTGAAACCCGGTCCGAAGCCGGGGGGACCACCCTCCAAGGCTGAACACTCTCCTGTGACCGATAGCGAACCAGTACCGTGAGGGAAAGGTGAAAAGCACCCCGAGAGGGGAGTGAAACAGTACCTGAAACCGTGCGCCCACAAGCAGTCGGAGCAACCTTGCGTTGTGACGGCGTGCCTTTTGTAGAATGAGCCAGCGAGTTGCGGTGTGCGGCGAGGTTAAGTTTGGAAACGAGCCGCAGCGAAAGCGAGCCTTTAAGATGGCGAGTGAGTCGCACGCTGCAGACGCGAAGCCGGGTGAGCTATCCTGGGGCAGGCTGAAGCGGGGGTAAGACCCCGTGGAGGGCCGAACCCACTTCGGTTGAAAACGGAGGGGATGACCCCAGGATAGGGGTGAAAGGCCAATCAAACCCGGAGATATCTCGTTCTCCCCGAAATAGCTTTAGGGCTAGCCTCGGCCGTTAACCCGCGGTGGTAGAGCCACCGGATCGACGAGGGGGCTTCACCGCCTACCGACTCGAACCGAACTCCGAATGCCGCGGGTCGAGAGGCCGGGAGTCAGAGGGCGTGGGCTAAGCTGCGCGCTCGAGAGGGAAACAGCCCAGACCGCCCGCTAAGGTCCCCAAGTCATCGCTGAGTGGCAAAGGATGTGCGTCTGCCCAGACAACCAGGATGTTGGCTTAGAAGCAGCCATGCATTTAAAGAGTGCGTAACAGCTCACTGGTCGAGTGGACATGCGCCGACAATTCACGGGGCTAAGCGATGCACCGAAGCGGCGGACTGATCTTTCAGTGGTAGGGGAGCTTTCCGCGACCGGCGAAGCCGCAGGGCGACCTGCGGTGGAGGGCGCGGAAGTGAGAATGCTGGCATGAGTAACGAGACCAGGGCGAGAAACCCTGGCGCCGTGAGCCTAAGGGTTCCTGGGCGAGGCTAATCCCCCCAGGGTCAGTCGGGAGCTAAGGCGAGGCCGCGAGGCGTAGCCGATGCGCAGCGGGCAGACATTCCCGCACCGCCGACGGCGCGGCATTACCGATGGGGCGACGGAGAAGGGTAGCCGGGCGGGGTTCTGGACGTCCCCGTGAAAGCGCGTAGGGCGCAGGGCATGGAAATCAGCCCTGCACGAGGCCTGAGACGCGAGACGAAGCGACCGAGCGAAGCCGGTGAGCCCATGCTTCCGAGAAAAACCTCTAGGGAGTGCCGTCGGCGCCCGTACCAAAACCGACACAGGTGGGCGGGTAGAACATACCGAGGCGATCGGGAGAACCACGGTTAAGGAACTCGGCATACTGGCCCCGTAACTTCGGGAGAAGGGGCGCCCCCGCCGGTGAAGGCACTTGCTGCCGGAGCTAGTGGGGGCCGCAGCGAAACGGCCCAAGCGACTGTTTATCAAAAACACAGGACTCTGCAAAGCCGCAAGGCGACGTATAGGGTCTGACGCCTGCCCGGTGCCGGAAGGTTACGCGGATGCGTCAGCCGAAAGGCGAAGCGCTGAAGCCAAGCCCCGGTAAACGGCGGCCGTAACTATAACGGTCCTAAGGTAGCGAAATTCCTTGTCGGGTAAGTTCCGACCTGCACGAATGGCGTAACGATTTGGGCGCTGTCTCAACCGTGGACCCGGTGAAATTGTACTGTTCGTGAAGATGCGAACTACCCGCGGAAGGACGGAAAGACCCCGTGAACCTTTACTGCAGCTTGGCATTGGCATCTGGTACGGCGCGTAGAGGATAGGCGGGAGCCTTTGAAGCGGGGGCGCAAGCCCCCGTGGAGGCGACCTTGGAATACCGCCCTCGTCGTGCCGGCTGCCTAACGCGCGGCCGTGATCCGGCGCGCGGACCGTGCCAGGCGGGTAGTTTGACTGGGGCGGTCGCCTCCCAAAACGTAACGGAGGCGCGCGAAAGGTCCGCTCAGGACGGTCGGCAACCGTCCCGAGAGCGCAAGAGTGCAAGCGGGCTTGACTGCGAGAGAGACACCTCGAGCAGGGACGAAAGTCGGTTCTAGTGATCCGGCGGCACAGAGTGGAATGGCCGTCGCTCAACGGATAAAAGGTACTCCGGGGATAACAGGCTGATCTTGCCCAAGAGTCCACATCGACGGCAAGGTTTGGCACCTCGATGTCGGCTCATCGCATCCTGGGGCTGAAGTCGGTCCCAAGGGTACGGCTGTTCGCCGTTTAAAGCGGTACGCGAGCTGGGTTCAGAACGTCGTGAGACAGTTCGGTCCCTATCCTCCGCGGGCGCAAGGGAGTTGAGGAGATCTGCCCCTAGTACGAGAGGACCGGGGTGGACGGACCTCTGGTGACGCGGTTGTCGACCAACGGCACCGCCGCCTAGCTACGTCCGGCACGGATAACCGCTGAAGGCATCTAAGTGGGAAGCCGCCTCCGAGATGAGCTCCCTTTCCGGTAAGGGCCCAGATAGACTATCTGGTCGATAGGGCGCAGCTGCAAGCAGGGCGACCTGCTCAGGCGAGCGCTACTAATAGCCCGAGCTCTTCTTCATTGCCATTGACTACGTACGGCGATCATCGATGGACGTGTCGCGCGCATGCAACCGCCAGGGTGGCGCGGGCATCCTGCCCGGGCCCCTCGGACGGCGCACAGTTGCCGCGGGAGCGCCTCCCGCGAGCGGAACCATGGAGTGGGGGATCACCCGATCCCATTCCGAACTCGGCAGTTAAGCCCCACCTCGCCGAAAGTACTGCGGCGCGAGGCCGCGGGAGGACAGGTCGTTCCGCTCGCAGGGGGCGCTTTTTTGCGTCTCACCCGCCCTAATGGGATGGGCGAACCTGTGCGACAAAAACTGTATTATAATTTTGGACACCTGGAAGGGTGTCTTTTTTGTTTTAGGAGGAGCTTATGATCGAGCTTGGTGATGAGAAGGTTCTGTATGCGTTCGACAAAGAGCTGGAGCCGGCGTTAGTGGTGCCTTCGGGGACGACGGTGCGCGTACGCACGAAGGATTGCTTCGGCAATCAAGTGCAGCGGCCCGAGGACGAACTCGATGAGATCGATTGGGATCACATCAATCCCGCCACGGGTCCGATCTTTGTGGAGGGCGCGGTGCCCGGCGGGGCGCTGAAAGTCACCATCGAGGCCATCGAGTTCGACGGGCAGACGGCTTCCTGCACCGGCGAGGGCGAGGGGGTGTGCGGCGATCGCTTCGACGCCTGGAGCACGCATCTCTGCAAGATCGACGGAGACGAGCTGGTGTGGGACGAGGAGCTGCGCATTCCGCTGAGGCCCATGATCGGCGTTATCGGCGTGGCGCCGGCTGGCGAGCCTGTTAACTGCGGCACGCCGGGCTCCCATGGCGGCAATATGGACAATACGGCCATCACGGCGGGCGCGACGCTGTACTTCCCCGTATATACCGACGGCGCGCTTTTCGGCTGCGGCGACATGCACGCGGCCATGGGCGATGGCGAGATCAGCGTGTCCGGCGCCGAGGCGGCCGGGTGGGCCACGGTGACCTTGGAAGCCCTGCCGAAGCTGGCGCTGACCGATCCCCTCATCGAGAACGCGACGCATCTCGGCGTCATTGCCTCGGCCGAGTCTTTGGATGCCGCTGCCGACCGCGCGGTTCACGAGATGGTCGATCTCATCTGCGACCGCACGGGAAAGCTGGCCGAAGAGATGGTTATGCTGCTGTCCCTTGTGGCCGACGTACAGGTGTGCCAGATGGTGGATCCGGAGAAGACGGTTCGCTTCATGGTGCCCAAATACGTGCTGGATGCCCTTGGGTTCAAGCTGTAGAAGCGAGTTCGTAGAGAAGCCTCGGAAGAGGTCTAGGAAGAATCTCCGTAGGGGGCGACCTCGGTCGCCCCTTTTTGTCGTGCGAAGATATCCCTCTCGCGAGGGCTGACCTTGGTCAGCCCTCGCGGATGTTTCCCATGGAGGAGCGCGAGGGGTTCGGAACCATATTCGGAGATGAGAATAATAGGACTTGCGAATATATGAGAATAAGGATAATATATCCAAAGCGCTTTATTCGCGCGAAAGTATAACCTATTAGGGAGGAACACCCCAATGCGCAAAAGTTGGAAATTCGGCGCCATATCGGTGGCTCTTGTGGCCGCTCTTGGCCTGTTCGGCTGCTCTGGTGGCGATACCGCAGAGCAGAAGGCCGATGAGCCCGCTGCCCCCCAGACGGAAACCCAGGCCCCCGAGGCGACCGAACCTGAGGGCGAGACGGTTGAGCTGCAGATTTTCGCCGCCAATTCCCTGACCAAGGCCATGGCCGAGGCCGAGGAGCTCTACACTCAGCAGAACCCCAACGTCACCTTCGGCGACACTCAGTACGAGGCTTCCGGCACGCTGAACGAGATGCTCGGTGCCGGCCAGTACGCCGACATCCTCATTACGGCCTCGACGGGCACCATGGACGATGCGGTTGAGGCGGGCTACGTCAAGGAGGACACCCGCCAGACCATGTTCAACAACGACCTGGTCATCGTCACCAAGGAGGGCGGTGACCTGGCAGGTCAGGACATCAGCCTTGAGGACATCGCCGCCGGCAAGTACACGCTGGCCGTGGGTGACGAGAACGTGCCGGCCGGCAACTACGCCTGCCAGTCCCTGACGACGGTCGGCAGCTACATCGAGCCCGACGGGGCCACCGGCGCCGACGCCACGGGCAAGGGCGGCGAGTTCTCCGCGACCCTGCAGCCGAAGGTGACCCTCGGCGGCAAGGTGGGCGACGTGTGCAAGTATGCCGAGTCCGGCGAGGTTGACATCGCCATGGTCTACACCTCGGACGTGTACCGCATGGGCGGTGTCGCCATCTGCTCGGTGGTTCCCAACGACACCCACAAGGCCATTACCTATCCGGGCGCGGTATGCACCGACAGCAAGAGCGCCGAGACGGCACAGGCCTTCCTCGAGTGGTGCATGACCGACGAGGACGCCAACCAGATTTGGGAGAAGTGGGGCTTCGAGCTCGCCCAGAACTAAGGCATTCGCGGTAGAATAACTACGAGCTGCAAAGCGCGTCTTAGTACGCAAGGGCATCTCGTCGGGCGGGCGGGGCGCAAAGCCTCGCCCGTCTGGTGTGCAAGAGGTCAATGAGAGTGGTGGCTATGGAAACAGCGAAAGCGGCCGGCGTGAGGCGATCTGCGACGGGGTTCGCGGCTTCGGTGCTCAGGGCGGTTGCAGCTGCGATTCTTGCAGGCGGGATGCTGGGGGCCTGCATGGTCGTGGCACCCTCTTCGGCTTGGGCTGCCGATGCGGAGCAGGCCGTCCAGGATGCCGAGGTTGAGATTTCCGCTGACGGCGATGCGGCCCGCATGGAAGGCTGCGACTTCGCTGTGGAGGGCTTCGAATGTTCGCGCACGGGATCCGCGCGCGACATTGACGGCTTCAGCTACGGCTACACCTACCGGCTTTCAGGCACCGACCGCGTGGCTATCGTCAACACGGCCGACTACGCCGTGCTCTTCATTCCCCGGACGGTGGCCGACGAGTTCGGCATCGAGGACGAGGGCAGCTCTCAGGTGCAGGAAATAAAGACCTACTTGGCGGCCCTGGATGAGAACTTCTCCACGGGGGTGAACCCGCTGGCGAGCCAAGAGGAATGGAAGGTGCTCATTGCCGATGCGGAAGGCACTGAGGGAGCATCGCTCGCCGTGGGCGACGTGGTATTCACCTTCGGACGCGAGATCTCGGAGGGCCGCTTCTACGTGACCATCGAGGGTCCCGACGACACCTTCGACGTGAAGAGCGAGGTGCGACCGTCCCAGATGGACAGCGGGCTCCTCGTGCCGGCGGAGGGCGCCGTCATCGCCCAGAAGGGCGGCCCGCTTGAGCAGGTGGGGGAGTTTCTCTCGTCCATGGACTACTCGCCTTTATGGGTGACGCTCAAGACCTGCGGCGTGGCCATTGTGTTCGTGTTCTTCCTGGGGCTGGCCGCCGCATATTTCACGCTGCGCATCTCGAAGCGCGCCCAGGATATCTTCGATACCATCTTCACCATTCCCATGGTGCTGCCGCCGACGGTCTGCGGCTTCCTTCTGTTGTCGGCGCTCGGGCGCAACACGGCCTTCGGGCGCTTCTTCCAGGAGATCGGATTCCCGCTCGTGTTCAGCTGGCAGGCCACGGTCCTCGCTGCGGTGGTGGTGGCCTTCCCGCTCATGTATCGCAGCGCCCGGGGCGCCTTCGAGAGCTTGGATCCGAACATGCTCGACGCGGCCCGTACCTTGGGCTGGTCCAACGGGCGCATCTTCCTGCGCCTCATGCTGCCCTTGGCCTGGTCGTCCATCGCCTCGGGCACGGTGCTCGCCTTCGCCCGGGCCTTGGGCGAGTTCGGGTGCACGCTGTTTCTGGCGGGCAACCAACTGGGCAGCACCCGCACCATCCCCATTGCCATTTACTTCGAGTGGATGAACGGCAACACCGAGGCCACCTGGTTTTGGACGATCGTGCTTTTGGTGTTCAGCTTCCTCGTGATTTTGTTCATCAACCTATGGAGCCGGCATACCACGCGCTATCGCCAGAAGAGCAGCCACGAGGGGCGCTCGCCCAAGCCGCGGAGAAACGGCACGCGGGGCGGCGGCCGAAGGAGGAGCGCGAAGGGCCTTCGGGAGGACAGTGCCGGAAGTGCCGACGTTCTGGGAGAGGGGGTGGCCTAGATGAGCCTGGACGTGCGCATCAAGAAGAGCTTCGGCGACTACACCCTGGACGTGGCTTTTGCGGGCGGCGATGAGACTTTGGGCTTTCTGGGGGCCTCCGGGTGCGGCAAGAGCCTCACGCTGCGCTGCATCGCGGGCATCGAGACGCCGGATGAGGGCCGGATCGTTGTGAATGGCAAGGTGTTCTTCGATTCCGAGCAGAAGATCAACCTGACGCCGCAGCAACGTAAAACGGCCCTTCTGTTCCAGAACTACATGCTGTTTCCTAACCTGACGGTGGCGGATAACATCGGCGCGGGCATCGGGCGCGAGGTGCCGAGGGCGGAGCGCGAGCGCATCGTATCCGAGGAGCTGGAGCGTTTCGGCCTGCGCGGTTTCGGGCAGCGCTATCCGGCCCAGCTCTCCGGTGGCCAGCAGCAACGCGTGGCCCTGGCCCGTATGCTGGCGGCGCGGCCGGGCATCCTCATGCTGGACGAGCCCTTCAGCGCCCTGGACTCTCACTTGAAAGGGGTTCTCGAGCAGAACCTCGTGAGCCTGTTCGAAGCTTTTGAGGGAACGATCTTATATGTGAGCCACGATATCGACGAGTCGCTGCGGTTCTGCGACCGCATCGCGGTGGTGGATGCCGGGCGCATCGTGGAGATGGATCGGGGGCGGGAGCTGGTGAACCGTCCGCAGTCGGTGGCGGGGCTGAAGCTGTCGGGCTGCAAGAACGCTCCGGCGGCGGAGTACGCCGGGCCGCACGCGGTGCACGTCCCCCCGTGGGGCATTGACGTGCATACGGCCCAGGAAGTGCCGCGAGATGTGAAGTGCCTGGGCCTTCGCGCCTTCTATGTGGAGAGGGCGGAGGGCCCCGGCGAGAACTGCTACCGCGTTCGCGTCGATCGGGTGAGCGATGCCCGCTTCGAGCGCATGGCGCTTCTGGGCTTTCTCGATCGCGACGATGCGGATGGCGCCGCTGTCGCCTTCGAGACGAACGAGATGAGCTACCTGCACCAGCATATGTTCTGGCGCGTGAGCATGCGCGAAGGCGTTGCGTTGCCGGAGGTGGGGGAGAGGCTGTGGGTGCGCATCCCTCCGGACAAGGTGTATCTGGTGAGTCGATAATTCCACTCATCAAAAAGTGCGAGCAAAAGCGCAGGTAAAACGGGTCACTCACCCAGCCTGCGTGAGATTTTTGCGCCCATTTTCTCAATTTCAGGCAGTCTGCGGGTAGTCGTTTTCAATCCCAATCGCCTATAGTTCCGACCCGTGGAACCGCTTCGAAAACCTCCGAGACATAGTTGGTGCGAGGAGGCGAAGCGGCAAGGAGGAGAACCAAATAGGTAAGAGGGGAGGGTCGCATCCGCTGCGATGCGAAGCATGCATGGCTGATTTTGAAACCCGCGAAATGCCGCGAGACGATTCCCAGGAGCGCGAGGAGGCAGCCGCCGAGGCGGCGATGGATGTTGCCGCGCTCGCTGCTGACGATTTGCCCGACGCCGCCGAACTCACCTTCGAGGAGAAGCTCGCGGAGCTGAACCGCACGGTGATGCGTCATCCCTTGAACCGCGAGATCCTGTACAAGACCCTCGCCTTCTGCGCCGAGGAGCGCCCGCTTCGCGAGGCGGAGGACTTCATCGCGGCGCTCCCCCAGTTCGAGCGCGCCACCCAGAACCAGTTCTATATGCTGATGTCCCTTGTTCGCTCCTACGGCCTCGACATGATCGAGCGCGACGAGGACGGCAACCGCGTTTTGCCCGAGCAGAAGGAGGGGCTCTCCGAAGACGAGGTCGACGATCTCGTGGCCGAGATCTCGTTCAAGAGCACGGATGTGGGCGACTGGTTCGTCGATTACAACAAGCCGTCCGCGCGCCTCGTGGATCTGCTTCATCTTGTGCCCGAACGCACCGATACCTACATCGAACTTTTGGAATTCGTCGAGGCGGCCCCGCGCCCCTACGGGCAGATCGAGGAGCTGCTCTTGGGCAGGCCCGCTCTTCAGACGGTGATCGACGGTCGCGTCGAGACCATGCAGCCGTCGGTATTTGTGGACAAGCTCGAGCGCGCTGGCGCTCTGGTTTGGAAAGAAGGTTGGACGTTGACCGAGGAGGGAAGGGAGTTTCTGGAAGATCTGAAGGTGAACGGACAAGCGTAATCACGTGTAAGCAAGAGGAGAGGAAGACAATAGGGGATGCTGACGAAAACCTGTTCCAAATCGAATTGGTTTGGAGGTAGGAATGTATTCAAGGGAAGAGAAGATTCGGGCAGTCGAGCTATTCGTCAGATACGATCTCAGCCCTGCATCGGTCATCCGCGAACTCGGGTATCCGTGCCGTGCAACCCTTTACGCATGGCACGAGGAATACCTCGCGAACGGATGCGACATACCATCGGTCAACAACCATCGCAGATACACCGAAGAGCAAAGGAGGGCCGCGGTCGATCATTTCTTCGAGCACGGTCGATGCCTCGCACGCACGATGAGGGCCCTTGGATATCCTTCCCAAGAGCTTCTCGCATCGTGGATAGACGAGCTGGAGCCGGGGCGCAGACCCAAGCGCACCGATACGGCGCACATTCCCGAAGAGACGAAGGAGCGCGCCGTCATCGACCTCATCGCAAGGAAGGGACCGGCCAAGGATATCGCCGATGAACTCGGTGTCGAAAGGGCAACGCTCTACAATTGGAAGCGAAGGCTTCTGGACGAGGAGGTGCCCTGCAAGTTGCCAACGAAAAGAGACGACAGAAGCATCGAGGAGCTTGAGGAATACGCGGAATCCTTAAGGCGCGATATAGACAGGCTGAAGCTTCAGCGGGCCATCCTGGAAGGGACGGTGGAGCTTCTGGGAAAAGACCGAAGCGTCGACCCCGGAATGCTCACGAACAGGGAGAAGACGATCCTTGTGGAGAGCCTGAGGCCGACGCATAGGCTCAGCGCGCTGCTCGGTGCGGTGGAAATGGCAAAGAGCAGCTACCTCTATCAGAAAAAGGCGCTCTTAAGACCGGACAAGCATGCCGATCTGCGCATCCGCATAACGGAGATTTTCCACGGCAGCGACGGGCGATACGGGTACCGCAGGGTGCATGCAGCCCTCAGAGCAGACGAGATCGTCGTATCGGAGAAGGTCATCTCCCGAATCATGAAGGAGGAGGGGCTCATCGCCAAGCGATCCTGTAAGCGCAAGTACAGTTCCTACAAAGGCGAGATCAGCGAGGCGCCCGAGAACCTTGTGAAGCGCGATTTCCACGCTGATGATCCGAATCGGCTCTGGCTCACCGATATCACCGAATTCGCCATCCCCGCCGGCAAGATCTATCTGAGTCCCATCATCGATTGCTTCGATGGGATGTGCGTCGCCTGGTCGCAGTCGACCTCGCCCAACGCCGAACTCGTGAACTCCGCACTGGACGCCGCAGCATCCAGATTGCATGAAGGCGAGCATCCTATCGGTCATAGCGATAGGGGCTGCCATTACCGCTGGCCTGGCTGGATCGAGAGGTGCGAGCGATACGGAATCACGCGCTCCATGTCGAAGAAGGGCTGCTCTCCGGACAATTCAGCGATGGAAGGCTTCTTCGGACGACTCAAGGTGGAGTTCTTCTATGGGCGGGACTGGTCTGGATGGTCAATCGATGAATTCATGGATGCGCTAGATGAATACATCCGCTGGTACAACGAGAAGAGAATCAAGCTATCATTGGGAGGGATGAGTCCCATGCAATATAGGAGAACCTTGGGGCTTGCAGCATAGGTTTTGGGACGGAAAAACGTCAGCATCCCCATATGTCAAAAACGAATTTGACACGTCGCAGCTTCGTCAAAGTGTCCGCTCTCGCGGGCGCGGCCGCTGCGGTGGGCGCCTCCATGGCCGGCTGCATGCAGGAAGCTGCGCCGGAAGAGGAGCTCGCCGGTACCGGCGAGGCGGGCGTCTCGAGCACCGAGGGCCTGACGAAGATGCGCACGAGCTGCCATGGCTGCATTCAGATGTGCCCGGCCATCGCCTACCTGAAGGACGGCGTGGTCGTGCGGCTCGAGGGCGATCCGGAGGCCCCGGTGTCCCGCGGCAGCCTCTGCATCAAGGGCCTCAACCAGCTGCACACCATGTACAGCCCGCGCCGCATCCTGCACCCCCTGCGCCGGGCCGGCGAGCGCGGCGAGAACAAGTGGGAGGTCATCTCCTGGGACGAGGCCATCACCGAGGCGGCCACCCATATCAAGGACGCTATCGACCAGTACGGCAACTACGCGTTCTTCGCCAGCGTGGGCGGCGGCGGCTCCTACTCGTTCATGGAGGCCATGACGCTTCCCATGGCCTTCGGTAGCCCGACCGTCTTCGAACCCGGCTGCGCCCAGTGCTACCTGCCCCGTTGGGCCCTCTCGAAGCTCTTCTACGGCGGCGACGACCAGTCCATCGCCGACAACGCCGTCCAGGAGATCTTCAAGGTGAACGACAACAAGACCGAGGTCGTGGTCATCTGGGGCGCCCAGCCCTCCGTGTCCGAGACCGCCGAGTCCGGCCGCGGCATGGCGGAGCTCCGCGCCGCCGGCGTGAAGACCGTGGTCGTCGACCCGAACTTCTCGCCCGACGCCGTGAAGGCCGACGTGTGGCTGCCCGTACGTCCCGGCACCGACACGAAGCTTCTGCTCTCGTGGTTCCGCTACATCTTCGAGAACAAGCTCTACGACGAGGAGTTCACGAAGTACTGGACGAACCTGCCCTTCCTGATTGACCCGGACACGAAGCTGCCCGTGAAGGCGCAGGAACTGTTCCCCGACTTCAAGCAGACGACGCCCGAGAACACCCCGGCCTACGTGTGCTTCGATCTGAAGACGAACGCCGTAGCGCCCTTCGAGTACTCCGCTCCCGCCGATTCGGCCGTGGATCCCGAGATCTTCTGGGCCGGCGAGTTCAACGGCAAGCAGTACAAGACCGCCGGTCAGATCTACAAGGAGGAGGCCGATCCCTGGACGCTCGAGAAGACGGCCGAGGAGTGCTGGCTGCAAGCGGATAAGATCGAAGAGGCCATCAAGCTCTATGTTGAGAACAACGGCGGCATCGCCAACGGCGTGGCCTCCGACATGACTGAGTCCGCCTCCCAGGTGCCGCTCGGCTGCATGGGCCTCGACTCCATCATGGGCCGCATCAACAAGCCCGGCGTCACCATGACCCAGAAGGGCGGCGGCTACTTCGCCACCATGACCGACACCGGTGAGACCAAGCTGGTGCGCCCGGTCACCTACAACAACGGCTTCGGCGGCATGTTCTCCGACATGTACGGCGTCGGCGCGGTCATCGGCATGTCCGATGCCGAGAACGAGGCGCGCATCAAGCAGCTCGGCGAGGCCATGCCCGACTCCCAGCGCATCCTGAACAAGCTTCTGCAGGATCGTCTGGGCATGAAGGATCACAAGGGCCTCTACGCCTGGTGCCACTCCCACATCCCCACGGTGCGCAACGCCATCGCCACCGGCGAGCCCTTCAAGCCGCGCGTGTGGTTCGACATGTCCGGCAACAAGCTGGCCATGCTCGGCAACGCGAAGTCCTGGTACGACGTGTTCCCCGAGGTGGACTACATCATCGGCCAGTACCCGATGCTCACCTCCTTCCACATCGAGGCGTGCGATCTGGTCTTCCCGCTGCGCGAGTGGCTGGAAGAGCCCATGGTGAACATGACCCAGCTGGACACCCAGTGGCTGCAGAACGAGTGCGTGCACATCGGCGAGACCGTGTCGCACTCCATCCCGGCGGCCCAGGTGGTGGCCAAGTGCCGCGAGATGTGGGGCGGCCACATCCCGAACGGCCTGGAATTGGGCGATGGCACGGCTTATCTGGGCAGCGCCACCGAGGCCGAGGTCAAGCAGGGCGTTGCCGACACGCTCGGCGCTCCCGACTGGGAGACCCTGCAGGCGAACACCGACGAGTACGTGCCGTTCGTGACGCCGGACTACTGGAATTACAACCAGCACGAGCAGATCGCCGACGACGGCCTGCCCTCCGGCTTTGCCACCGAGTCCCGCAAGGTGGAGACCTACTGCCAGATGCTCATCCGCATGGCTCGCAACGGGTACCCGTACTGCTATCCGGAGCCCCAGGAGGCCTGCGAGGACTACAGCCCCATCTGCGTGCCCATCGAGCCGGTCGAGTCCCCCTACGAGGGCATGCCGGGCTACGATCCCGAGTACCCGTTCGTGCTCACGAGCGGACGTGTGCCCTACTTCCACCACGGCACCATGCGCCATGCTCCCTTCAGCCGCGAGCTGTTCCCCTGCGCCGAGATCCGCATCAACCCGGCCAGCGCCAAGGAGCTCGGCATCGAGCACATGGACTGGGTCAAGGTCACCAGCCGCCGCGGCGAGGTGCATGCCCGCGCCTACCTGACCGAGGGCGTCCACCCCAAGACCGTGTGGATGGAGCGCTTCTGGAACCCCGAGTGCTTCGACGCCTCCCAGGCCAACCCCACCGGCGGCTGGCGCGAGTGCAACGTCAACGTGCTCACCAAGAACGACGCCCCCTTCAACGAGGTCTACGGCTCCTACACCAACCGCGGCTTCACGGTGAAGATCGAGAAGTCCGAGCGTCCTGCCAACATTTGGGTGGAGGCTGAGGAGTTCGAGCCCTTCATGCCCACTCAGGAAATGCTCGCTGAAGCCCAGACGAAGGATGTGTTCTAATGAAAAATACGCTTGTCATCGACCTGGACCGCTGCTCGGGCTGCGACTCCTGCGTGGCCGCCTGCAAGATGGAGAACCAGATGAACCTGGGCGTGGTGCGCAACCACGTGTCCGCCATCGGCCCCACCGGCACCTTCCCGGACATCGAGATGTACTGGCTGCCCATGCAGTGCCAGCAGTGCGAGAATCCCGGCTGCATCGAAGTGTGCCCCACCGGCGCCTCCTACCGCGACGAGGAGACCGGCATCGTGCTCGTGAACGCCGAGGATTGCATCGGCTGCGAGAGCTGTCTGACGGGCTGCCCCTACGGCGTGCGCCAGCTGAACCCGAAGACCAACACCATCGAGAAGTGCACGCTGTGCTTCCAGCGCAAAAACGACGAGAACTGGGTGCCGGCCTGCGTGCACAACTGCTGCTGCGGCGCTCGCACCTTCGGAGACTTGGACGATCCGAACTCCGAGGCCGCGAAGGTCGTGGCTGCCGCCGGCGAGAACGCGCACTACCTGTTCGATCCGGCCGACCTGCATCCCACGACGGTCTACATCCTCTCGGAGAAGACCGCCAAGTGGCAGGAGGAGCCCGTCGAGGTCACCCGCTACGAGAAGAAGTAGCCATTTTGCGTGAGGGGTGCGCTTGCACCAGCCCGTAGGTGCGCCCCTCGGTTTTCGGTTGCCCCGACCGTCGCTCCCTCCCTTTTGGCGGTCGGGCGCTCTTGCGGGTTCGCAGTTTGAACCCGCAGGACGGGGGCTGCTGCTTTGGTGCGCCGGTGCGCCGCTTTTTCGAGGTCGCAGTTCCTGTCCTGCGGAGCGCTCTGGCGCTACGCGGTTTGTGCCCAACGAGGACGGGCGAGTCTGAGAGGAGAGGGGATACATGGTAGATGAGATGAGCGTCGCTGCGGCCGATGAGGCTGTGGTGACGGAGGACATGATCGCGGCCCTCAAGGGTCGCGCGGCGTTCTACGACCTTTTGGCGGCCATCTACTTCCGGCCGTTGACGGCTGAGCAAATCGATAACATCGCCGAGATGGATTGGTCGGAATATGCCGATGTGAACGAGCTGTTCGCCGACGGGGTGAACGATATCACGCGCTATTTGCGCAAGCGGAACTCCGGCACGCGCCAGGCGCTGGCCGTGGACTTCACTTCCGCCTTCGCCGGAACCTCCTCGTGGAAGGGCCGCTACGCGGTGCCCTACGAGAGCGTGCACACGAGCGAAGAGGGGCTCATGTTCCAGGACGCTTACCACGAGGTTTTCCAGCTGTACAAGGCCAACCACGTGGCCAAGGCCGAGGGCTACGACTTCCCCCACGATCACCTGTCGTTCATGTGCGAGTTCCTCGTGGTGCTCTCAGATCGCATCATTGCCGCCCTTGAGGCCGGCGACGACGCGGAGGCCCTGCGTCAGGTTCGCACGTCCCGCGCGTTCCTCGCCGACCATATCCTCTCGTGGTTCGACACGTTCCAGGATCTGGCGCTTCTGCTTTTGGAGACGCGCTTCTATCGGGGCGTCTTGAAGATTTCCAAGGGTTTCTTCCTCGAGGACGCCGAGCTTTTGGATGCTATCGCCGTCGAGCTCGAGCAGCGCCTCGAGGTGCGAGAGGAGAGGTAACATGGACTTCGCGATCATCCTTGCAGTCACCATCGTCGGCTGCTTCGCCCTGCGCAACCCCTTGAAGGCGCTTCCGGTCGCGTTCTACGCCGCCGCCATCGCCATCGACGTCGTCTACGTGTACGGCGTGTTCTTCGGGCTGCCGCGCGCCATTTGGAGCCCGCTGTTCGTCCTCATCCAGAAGTGCGAGCTGTCGCTGGCCCTGTTCGTGGTCGTCATGTTCATCGGATGCCTGAACCGGGACGGCCGCGCCTATCACTGGCTGAAGCCCGTGCGCAGCGAGCTGTCCATCGTGGCGTGGTTCCTCTCGCTCGGGCACATGGCCGTGTACCTGGAGAGCTACCTGCCGCGCCTTCTCGGCGGCGGCGAGATCGGGGGCAACGTCATGGGCGCCTTCGTTTTGGCGGTCGTGCTGCTCGTGCTGCTCGTCGTGCTCGGCGTGACGTCCTTCGCCTTCGTGAAGCGGCAGATGTCCACGGCCTCGTGGAAGAAGGTGCAGAAGCTGGCCTACCCGTTCTTCGGGCTGGTGTACGTGCACCTGCTGCTGATGCTTTTGCCCTCGGCCCTGCACGGCGGCCTCGCCGCCCAGGCCTCGGTGGTCGTGTACTCGGTGGTGTTCGTCGGCTATGCCCTCTGCCGCGTGGGCCGGGCGTTGGTCGACCGGAGCGCCGAGGATGCCGTGTCCGCGTCCAACGACCCGACTCCCGCCATCTCCGACGAACCGGAAATGGTATCGTAGGCCAATCGGATCACATCGAGGAGCGCTCGGCTGTCGCCGGGCGCTCCTTGCGCTAGGGAGGGCAGTGATGGCCGAGACGAAAAACTTCATGGCGAAGCTCGTGCGCGCGTGGCCGGCATTGCCGTACATGGCCTTGGGGGCCCTGCTAGCTTCGGTCTATATAGCGAGCTCGGGAACGGCGTGGCTGTCTGATAGCGAGATCAACGGCGGAAACCTTTCGGTGCTGACGGTGACCATGAGCCTGTCGGCCGGCGGCCTCATGCTGTTGTCCACGTTCGCAGTGCCCCGGGTGCGCTCGTGGCTCGAGCGCCCGACGGCGTGCCTTTGGGCGGGGGCGGTCTCCTCGCTCGGCGCCCTCATCGTCATACTTATCGGGCCCTATTATTTGACGCCGATGCTGCCTTATCCCGTTATCCGATCGCTTTTCTTCATCGGCGGCATACTATTCGGCGTGGGGCTCGGGGCGATCGCCCTGCGTTGCGGGCAGCTCTACGGCGCGCTGCCGCCGCGCCAGGTCATCCTGTACGTGGCCTACTCCCAGTTCGTCGTGGGAGCCTCCTTCTTCATTGTGCTGGGATCGCCCGCCTGGGCGCCGGTTCCCGGCGGTCCCAGCTTGGCGGGCATGGCTTCGTTCGTGCTGCTGCCTTTGGCGGCCGGCATCTTGGCATCGTTCTCCCGCCATATCGAGCAGCCGACGCCCACTCTTGTGCGCGACCATTCGCGCCGGTCGCTGCCGAAGTCGTTCTGGAAGCTTCTGGCCGTGGTCTTCGTGTTCTCCTGCATCGTGTCCTCGGTGTACGCATCCACGGTGGCGGTCTCCTCCATCGAGACGACGCTGTCCGGGTCGCGTCTCGTCATGCTCGCGCGCATGCTTCTGGCGTTGGTTTTGGCGGTGGTGGCCGTGGGCATCGAGGGGGATCGACTCAACTTCGGGAAGCTGTACTCGGTGGTGATGGTGGCCTCCGTGGCGCTTGTCGCCTGCCTGCCCTTGGCAACGGTGCTGCATACCGTGCTCGCCCAGGTGGTGTCGCTGTCCAGCGTCGTGTTCGAGCTGTTCCTGTGGTGCATTCTCGCCTTCATCGTCTTCCAGCGGCGCACCTCCGCGGTCATCGTGTTCGGCTACGGCTACGGCGCCTACCAGCTTGGCAACGGCATCGGCTGGCTCTTCGGGGCGCAGCTTTTAGGGACGCTGTTCGGTGCCGTCGGCGAGGCCTTCGCCTATATGATCATGGCGCTCATCGTGCTCGCTTGCGCCTTTCTCATCTTCTCCGAGCGCGAGTTCGACCGATTGTTCGCGCCGGGGGAGGAGGGCGCCCCCTCGCTTGACGAGCTGCTGATGAGGGATCTTGCCGCCGAGAGCGAGGGGCCGGCCCGCGAGGACGAGCCGGTGCGCAAGGGACGCTTCGGTCTGGCGATCGAGGCTTTGGCCGCAGACTACCAGCTCTCTCCCCGGGAGACCGACGTGCTGCGCTGTCTGGCCATGGGCTACAACTCGTCCACCACGGCGAGCAAGCTCAGCATCTCCTGGAACACGGTGCGCACCCATACGCGCAACGTCTACGGCAAGCTGGGCGTTCATTCCCAGCAGGAGCTGATTGCCATGGTGGATGACGTCACGGCGGCCGAGGGGTAGGATATCTCGCGGCGCTCCTCGATGCGGATTGCGGTTTATTTCGAGTTCGATATAATAAGCAGTCAAAACACGTTGCGAGGGGTGACTTTGAAAGACTCACACGGTCGTACTATCGATTATCTGCGCATATCGCTGACGGATCGCTGCAATTTCCGCTGCGTCTACTGCATGCCCGAGGAGGGCGTGTGCGCGATGTCCCATGACGAGATCCTGCGCATCGAGGAGATCGAGCGGCTGGTGGCCGTGGCCGCCGGGCTCGGCATCCGCTCGGTTCGCCTCACGGGCGGCGAGCCGTTGGTGCGCAAGGGCGTGGTTGAGCTGGTGGACGCCATCACCGGCATCGAGGGCATCGAGAACGTCTCCATGACCACCAACGGGGTTCTTCTGCCCCGCATGATCGGCGATTTGAAGGCAGCGGGGCTTTCGCGGGTCAACATCTCGCTTGACACCCTGGATCCGGTGCAGTTCCACGAGATCACGCGCACGGGCCGTTTGGAGGACACCCTCGCCGGCATCGACGCGGCGCTCGCCGCAGGGCTCAATCCCGTGAAGGTGAACGCCGTGGCCGTGCGCAGCCTTGACCAGGACTTTTTGGAGTTCGCGAAGCTCTCCATCGATCGGCCGCTGCACGTGCGCTTCATCGAGTACATGCCCGTGGGCGATACAAGCGTCGACGCCGGCACCGGCTGGGGCAAGGAGGATGTCATCCCCTCCGAGGAGTTGTTCGACATCATCAACGAGCGCGCCCGTGCGGCGGGGCTGCCCGAGCTGCGCCCGGCCGGGGCGACGAAGCCTCTGGGCTGGGGT
>OLNT01000821.1_pt1 | contig 18740 bp, 13 predicted proteins | sample 1672641 | NCBI WGS metagenome assembly OLNT01 (sample SAMEA3136708, study PRJEB25190) | human gut metagenome
TATGTGGATCAGGGAATCATCGCAGGATGTGCCGGTGGTGGATTTGAAAATATCTGTGCAGCAGCAGACATCATAAAAGGTCATTACATTGGCTCAGATGAATTTACATTTAGTGTATATCCGGCAAGTACACCGATCTATATGGAACTTGTGAAAAACGGTGCAGTTGCGGATCTTATGGAAGCAGGAACAATTGTAAAAACAGCATTCTGCGGACCATGCTTTGGAGCTGGAGATACCCCGGCAAATAACGCATTTTCTATTCGCCACTCTACAAGAAACTTCCCGAACCGTGAAGGTTCCAAGCTTCAGAGTGGACAGATTGCATCCGTTGCACTTATGGATGCCCGTTCAATTGCAGCAACAGCAGCAAATAAAGGTTTCCTGACACCTGCAACAGATATGGACGTAGAATACAAGGGACAGAAATACCACTTTGATCAGAAGATTTATGCAAATCGTGTATTTGACAGTCATGGTGTGGCTGATCCGGATACAAAGATCAAGTTCGGACCGAATATCAAAGACTGGCCGGCAATGTCAGCACTTCCGGAGAATCTGGTATTGAAAGTTGTATCAGAGATTCACGATCCGGTTACAACAACAGATGAGCTGATCCCATCTGGAGAAACATCTTCTTACAGATCCAATCCACTTGGACTGGCAGAGTTTGCACTTTCCAGAAAAGATCCTGCATATGTAGGACGTGCAAAGGAAGTACAGAAAGCACAGAAAGCAATCGAAGCAGGCGAATGTCCGTTAGAGGTATTGGAAGAATTAAAACCGGTTATGGCAAAGATCCAGGAGAAATATCCGGAAGCGGGAAAAGGAAATATCGGAGTCGGAAGTACGATCTTTGCAGTAAAACCAGGTGACGGTTCAGCAAGAGAGCAGGCAGCTTCCTGTCAGAAGGTGCTCGGTGGCTGGGCGAATATTGCAAATGAATATGCGACAAAAAGATATCGCTCCAATCTGATCAACTGGGGAATGCTTCCATTTATCACAAAAGAAGACGACAAGAAATTAAGCTTCAAAAATGGCGATTATATCTTTGTACCGGAAATCAGAAAAGCAGTGGAAAACAAAGATGCAGAGATCAAAGCTTATGTAGTCGGAGATACATTGAAAGAAGTCACATTTACACTTGGAGATATGACAGACGCAGAAAGAGAGATTATTCTCAAAGGTTGTCTGATTAATTATTATAAGGGCTAAATAATCCGATAGGTAAAATTCATGTTCTATGTTCCGTTGCACTGGGAATTACGCTGAATTTTATCTTGCGCAGTATTTTCGGCGGTAATATAATTGAATAAACGAATGTAAATAAAAGGCGGCACTTATGAAAAAAAGTGACGCCTTTTTGTAACACTTGGGATATTTGGGGACTCTTATATGTAGAAGAAGTAATAATACTTTTTACACTGGGTATTGGGAACGGCAATTGGATAAGTCAATGGAGGAGTGTGGAGAACTTCTTGAGAAAAACAAATTGAGGAGGAAAAAGAATGAAATGTGATGCAAAAGCATTTTCAAAGCTATATGAGCAGGTCTATCAAGACCTCTATCGCTACGCGCTTTGTCTGATGCGTGATCCGCATGAGGCAGAAGACGCGGTGAGTGCGGCAGTGTTATCTGCTTATGAACATATACATAAACTTCGAAAAGAAGAAGCTTTCAAGAGCTGGATTTTTACAATTTTGTCAAATATATGTAAGAAAAGATTGAAACAGGTGGCGAAAGAAGGAATACAGCAGACAGAAGATTTTTTCCCGGAAGGACAGGTGGAAGGAATTCATGAAGAAGATGTGGGACTTGCGATGGATGTGAGAAATGCATTTTTTATTCTTTCAGAAGAAGAGCAAATGATAGTCGGGCTGTCAGTGTTTGGCGGTTATAACAGCACAGAAATCGGGAAGACCCTAAGCCTGAAGCCGGGAACTGTCCGGGTAAAACGAAGCCGGGCGCTGGAGAAGATGCAGTGTGTGTTGGATGGGAGGACATTTTATGAATAAGAATGAGCAGGACATGATTCGGAAAATAAAGGAAAAGTCAGAACAGGTTCCGGTGCCGAAAGCGCTTGAACCGAGGCAGATTGAAGCAAAGCTTGCAGGAAAGAAGAAAAAAGTGTGGACTCCGGCGAGAATCGGTGGGCTGGCAGCAGCATGCCTGGTGCTGATCGTAGGAGTGATGGTATACCAGAATTATTTTAAAATGGAAGACGCGACTCGAGATGATAAGATAGCAGGCAGTGATGTGACAATCAGTGACAGTACGAAAGTAGAAAGTGCGGCGGAATATAAGGATGTCTATGCATATTTGGAAAAATATAAGAAAGATCAGGAAAGAGACAGTGCATACACTTCAAGCTGGGCAAGATCATTGAATGATATAAGAGTCGATGAATCAGCTGACAGTAAGGCAAGTGGAGATGCAGCACAGAATATTGAAGAAAGCAGTACTGCAGCAGCGGACACCGGAATGGCAAGCGGTTCTTATTCTGAGACAAATGTACGTCAGGAAGGTGTAGACGAGGGGGATACAGCTAAAACAGATGGAACATACCTTTACGTGTTAAAAGATAAGAGCGATCAGATTGCCATTATAGATACCCGCGATAATCGGATGAAGCAAACGGCTACTATAACAGTGGAAGATGTTTCTGAAATCCAGGAAATGTATCTGGATATTGAAAGAAATCAATTAATTGCAGTGTGTGACGGTTATGTGGGCGGCAAATGGAATGATGATGATTATGGATATGGTCAGAGGGCTAATACGACCGCAGTAACTTATGACATTTCAGACCGGGAAAATCCAAAAGAAGTTGGCAGGGTCAGTCAGAGTGGATATTACAATTCTTCAAGAATTGCAGATGGATACTTATACTTATTCAGTGATTATTATGTAACACTTGATGGTATAACGGCGAAGAATCCGAAGTCCTATATACCACTTGTAAACGATAATCTGATCAAAGAAACAGATATTTGTCTTCCGTCCATTTCAAAGGCAGATATGTATTCGATCATCACATCAGTTTCTCTGGAAAATCCAAATGAGACAGCGCACAGTAAGGCACTTTTGGCAGACGGTGGCAATTTATATGTGAGCAACGATAATATTTATTTTTATGAAAATGTGTGGCAATATTCCGGAAAAGATGTGACGACAATCCGAAAAGTTTCTTATGAAAGTGGGAAATTGACGGCTGGGGCACAGTGCAAAATAGACGGCTATATTAATGATTCATTTTCTATTGATGAATATGATGGATATCTGAGAGTTGTAGTGACCGATGGCGACACGAACAGTGTTTATGTTTTGAATCAAGAACTGAAAGAAACCGGCTCCATCAAAGGTCTGGCAGAAGAAGAGAGGGTGTACTCCGCAAGATTTATGGGAAAAGTAGGATACTTTGTAACATTTAAAGAGACGGATCCGTTATTTTCCGTTGATCTGTCGGATCCGAAAAATCCAAAGATCATAGGAGCGTTGAAGATACCTGGATTTTCAGATTATCTGCATCCGTATGGGAAAAATAAGCTTCTGGGTATTGGGATGAATGTTGATGAAAAGACTATGTCAACAGATGGCGTGAAATTGACGATGTTCGATATTTCCGATCCGGAAAATGTGAAAGAGGAGCAGACTTATGTCATTGAAAATGTGTACTATACAGATGTTTCTTATGATTATAAGGCAGCTTTAGTAGATGCAGAGAAAAATCTGATTGGTTTTGCTGCAGACAGCGAAGGCGGCCGGGAGTACTATACATTTTCTTACGACGAAAAACAAGGATTTACATGTACGATGCATGAGGAAATCAATGGAAATAGTATGAGGATCACAAGAGGTATTTATATAGAAGATACGCTTTATGTTATCCAGGGAAATATTATAGAAGCGTATAGCCTGAAAGATTTCAAAAAAGTGGACGATATCATTTTGTAACATTTTTGTAACAAAATCTCGTATGTTTTTGACAATAAGACTGGTGTATGATAAACTTGTATCTGTAGAATTGTCAAAAAATTTGAGGTGAGAATATTGGATAAATATGAATATCGGGTAAAAACCGAGCAGATGCTCGAACATTACGAAAAGAAACAATTTAGAAAAGCAATGGAAATTGCCGATACAATAGACTGGAGAAGGGTGAAGAGCCCGGCAATGTTAAATACAGTAAGCGAAATCTACGAGAATAACGGGGAGTTTCAGAAGAGCCGTGATACGCTTATGATCGCATTTGACAGAGCACCGTCCAGCAGAAAGGTTGTGTATCGTCTGGCAGTACTTGCCCTGAAACTGAATGATCTGAATGAGGCTTCGGACTGTTATGAGGAATTTGTAAAACTGGCACCGAGAGATCCGAATCAATTCATTTTGAAATATCGGATTTTGAAGGCACAAGGGTCCGATCTGTCAGAACAGATTTCGGCACTGGAAGAATTTAAAAAGGCAGAATATATTGAAAAATGGGCGTATGAGCTCGCAAAGCTATATCATGAAGCAGGCATGACCTCAAAGTGCCTGGAAGAATGTGACGATTTGATCTTGTGGTTCAGCGAAGGAAAATATGTATATCAGGCAATGGAATTGAAGATGAAGTACAAACCACTGACACCACTCCAACAGGAAAAGTACGATGAGTATAAAGGTGTACCGAAAAAAGAGCCTAAGAAAGCAGTGGATAAAAAACCTGAGCGAGCTGCGCTTAAGGATGTAAAGAGTATTCCACAGGATACTGTATCACTTCCAAAAGAACAGATTAAAGCAGCGCAGGAAGCAGCAGAAGCTGCGGAGGCAGAACAGCAGGAATCAGGAGCCAATACAACAGAAACTGTGGATGGTCTGGATGCAACGAGAAGAATTCCGACAGCAGAGCTTGGAGAAGCATTGAAGGCAATGGAAGAAAATGCCAAGGCAGACAAAGAAGTTCCGATAGAAGAACCGGTTTTAGAAGAACCAGTTTCAGAAGAACCAGTTTCAGAAGAGCCGGAAGCACTAGCTGAGGAACCAGTCCTGGAACCGGAAGAAGCTGTTTCAGAAGAACCAGAAGTTGTAGAAACAGAAGCACCAGTCATTGAACCAATCGGAAAGGAAACTCCGGAAGAAGCTCGGAATGTCAGAGAGTTAGAAGGAATTCTTCAGCATGCGGCAGAAGGACCAAAAAAGTCTATTACGACAGTTGTGAAGGGTGCGACACTTCAAGAAGCACTGGCTAATGGCGTGGCTATGGCGAGTGGAATTAATCCGGAAGACCAGAAGAAGATGGAGGAACGAGAAGAAGAACTCCGCATTGAAGGTCAGATGAAGATTGAAGACATCTTGATGGAATGGGAAGCTAAGCAGAAGGTAAATGCTGAGGCGATCGCAAAGCAAAAAGCATCCGATGAAGAACGACTTAGAAAAGAGAGAGAAGCACTGGAAACCCGCCGTGAGGCAGAAAGACTTGAGGCAGAGAGACGCGAGGCAGAAGAAATAGCAAGACGGAAAGCAGAAGAAAAAGCCCGTCAGGAAGCAGAAGAGAAAGCCCGCCGTGAAGCGGAAGAGAAAGCTCGTCTTGAAGCAGAGGAGAAGGCTCGTCTTGAAGCGGAGGAGAAGGCTCGTCGTGAAGCGGAAGAGAAGGCTCGTCTTGAGGCAGAGGAAGCAAGAAGAAAGGCATTGCTTTCTGATGATATCAGACAGCTTGTGGAAGAGCTGGAAGATCGTGTGACAGCACAGGAGAAAGAAGAGGAAAATTTTGATATAGAAGAGGAACTGGAGCTTGCAAAAGCAGAAGGGGAATCTGTTGAAGAAGAAATTGTAGATCAGTTTATTTCAGAAGAAGAGCTGGACGATATTGTGGAAGAACCTGAAGAGTCTGAAGAAGAACCTGAAGAAGAGATTGTTGAAGCAGTTTCGGAAGAAGAGGAGACGGAGGACGAGGATTCTGAGGATGAAGATGATTTCGAAGAGGAAGAGTTTGAAGACGAAGACTTTGAGGGTGAGGACGAAGAGTTTGAAGCAGAAGATGAAGTCGACGCTGTAGAAGAAATCGAAGAAGTACAAGAAGATGAAGAAATTCCGGAAACAGAAAACCAGGATGATTCGGAAGACAATTCCGAAGACGAGGATGATTTCGAAGACGAGGAATCCGAAGACGATGATTTTGAAGAGGAAGATGGATTCGACGAAGACGATTTTGACGAAGATGGTTTTGTAGATGAATTCCCGGAGGAAGATGAGGAAGAAGTAGAGGAATTCGATGCAGAGTGGAATGAATTCCCGGAAGATGAATCCGAGGACGAAGACGATTTCGAGGACGAGGATGATTTCGAGGAAGAGGACGACTCCGAGGAAGAGGACGACTTCGAGGAAGACGATTTCGAGGAAGAGGATGACTTCGAGGAAGAGGACGACTTCGAGGAAGAGGATGATTTTGAGGAAGATGATTTCGAGGAAGATGACTTTGAAGATGAGCTTCCTGAGATTCCGGATCCGGAAGAACTTGAAGGAGACTTGGAAATTGAAGAACCATCTGAGGAAGAGATTCAGCGCAGAATTAAGAAGTCAAAAGGAAGTGGAGTTCCATTTGATACCGGATTTGTTGTAACAGGAAGATATGACTTAAGTGCAACCAGTGAGATTGGACTGAAAGCCGGACTGACAGAGGAGCAGAAGAAATTATTCTCTTACTTCGTACCGGTCAGAGGAATGAGTGAACAGATTGTTGCAGTACTTGATAATGACAGACGTGCCCAGAGAGAGGGAACTTCAAGAACCGGTAACTTAATGATCATTGGCCGTAAAGGATCTGGAAAAACAGTACTTGCAGTAGATATTGTAAAAGCAATCCAGAAACAAAGAAATCTGAAACAGGGTAAAGTTGCTATTGTTACAGGTGAATCGCTGAATAAGAAGGAACTTGGCAATATTATCCAGAAGCTTCGCGGTGGAGCGATCATCATCGAAAAGGCTGGTAAGTTGAATTCCAGAACAATCAAGGAACTGAATGCATTGATGTCAAGAAAGACCGGAGAGCTTCTCTTTGTTCTTGAAGATCAGAGAAAACCTCTGGAGAGAATTATGACAGCTAATCCGGATTTCAAAAAGAAATTCACTTCTAAGCTTGAACTTCCGGTATTCATCAATGATGAGTTAGTAACATTTGGTCAGACTTATGCGAAGGAAAATGGATATAAGCTTGATGAAATGGGAATTCTGGCACTTTACAGCCGAATTGATGTAATGCAGCGTGAAGATCATGCGGTTACAGTTGCGGAAGTAAAAGAAATCATGGATGAAGCAATTAAACATTCACAGAAAGCAAATGTAAAGCATCTTGCAAGACGTGTATTTGGAAAATCTACGGATTCGTCAGATCGCATTATTCTGAAGGAAGAAGATTTTAAAATTTAATGATATAGTGAATGTAAGTGATGAAGCAGGGATACAATTGTAGAAAATTGTATCCCTGTTTTTTGTCTGGAATCGAGTGACATAGATTGAATTTTGTGTTCCGCTAAGGTATACTTAAGATATTGAAATCCGGATGAAATGTGAGGGAAGTTTATGGAGAAAGAATGGAAAGCTTATGAAATCGGAGAATTAGATCAGTACCTTTTCGGACAGGGAAATCACTACGAAATTTATAAGAAGCTGGGTGCACATATGGTGGACGACGAAGGGCAGGAAGGAGTTTATTTTGCTGTCTGGGCACCGAATGCGAAATCAGTGTCTGTAGTGGGGGAATTCAATGACTGGGATCGCACAAGAAACCCTATGACAAGGGCGGAATATATCGGAATTTACACATGCTTTGTACCGGGAGTAAAAGAAGGCATGATGTATAAGTTCTGCATTGAGACGATTACAGGGGAGTATCATATGAAGGCAGATCCGTATGCCAATTATGCAGAACTTCGTCCGGGTACAGCATCAAGAATAACGAATATTGAGAATTTGAAATGGACCGATAGTTCCTGGATGACTGCACGGGAAAAATGGAACCACAAAAAAGAACCAATGTCTGTATATGAGGTTCATATGGGTTCTTGGAAGAGGCACCCAGGCACAGAGGACGAGGGATTCTATACTTATCGTGAGTTTGCAAAAGAAATCACAAAGTATATGAAAGATATGGGATATACGCATGTGGAGATCATGGGAATCGCAGAACACCCATTTGATGGATCATGGGGATATCAGGTGACAGGATATTATGCGCCGACAAGCCGTTATGGAACACCGGAAGATTTTGCGTGGATGATCAATTATCTGCATAGAAATGGAATCGGTGTCATTATGGACTGGGTTCCGGCACATTTTCCAAAGGATGAGCATGGACTTGCCGAGTTTGACGGAACAGCAACTTACGAGTATGCAGATCCAAGAAAAGGGGAGCATCCGGACTGGGGGACGAAGATATTTGATCTTGGCAAGAATGAGGTAAGGAACTTCCTGATTGCCAATGCACTTTTCTGGGTGGAGCACTTCCATATTGATGGACTTCGTGTTGATGCAGTTGCTTCTATGCTGTATCTGGATTATGGAAAGAAAGACGGAGAATGGGTTCCGAACCAGTATGGAGGTAATGAGAACCTGGAGGCAGTAGATTTCTTCAAGCATCTGAACACAGTTGTACTTGGAAGAAATCCGGGTGCACTTATGATAGCGGAAGAGTCTACGGCATGGCCGAAGGTAACTGGAGATGTAGAAGACGGAGGTCTTGGATTTAGCCTTAAGTGGAATATGGGGTGGATGCACGACTTTACGGAATATATGAAGCTGGATCCGTATTTCAGAAAAGACAATCATCATATGATGACATTTGCCATGAGTTATGCGTACAGCGAAGATTACATTCTCGTACTGTCGCATGATGAGGTTGTCCATTTGAAATGTTCCATGATCAATAAGATGCCAGGACTTGGATTTGATAAATATGCGAACCTGAAAGCAGGATATGCATTTATGATGGGACACGCCGGAAAGAAATTGTTGTTCATGGGACAGGATTTTGCACAGCTTCGCGAGTGGTCAGAGGAACGTGAACTGGACTGGTATCTGTTGGAGGAGCCGGAGCATCAGGCAATTCAGTCATGGATGCGTGATCTACTCCACATGTATAAAAAGAAACAGGCGCTTTATGAACTGGATCAGTCATGGGAAGGATTCGAGTGGGTCAATGCAGATGATGCATACAGAAGCATTTACAGCTTTATCCGCCATTCTAAAGATGGAAAGCATAACCTTTTGTTCGTGATCAACTTCACACCGATGGCAAGAGAAGATTACCGTGTAGGCGTTCCTAGAAAGAAGCAGTATAAGCTGATTCTGAACAGTGACGATGTGAAATATGGCGGAAATGGCGAGAAGAGACAGAACATTTATCATGCCGTGAAGAAAGAATGTGATGGAAGACCATATTCATTTGGATACAAATTGCCGCCGTATGGGGTAGCAGTTTTTGAATTTTAAAATGTATAATAAGAGAGGTGTGGAAGAGAAACAGGGAGATGGAATTTGAGTATTCCATCTCCCTGCTAAAGTTATGAATTAATTTTATTCTGCGTTTGTAGAAGTGTCGTTATCAGCATTGTTGTCGGTGCTGCCTGTATCGGTGTTGTTGTCCGTATTTTCTTCGACTGCGTCAGTGCTATCTGTATTATCGGAGTTTTCGGTATCATCGCCTCCGAACAGATCTTTGAAAAATCCTACGATTTTATCCCAAAGTCCTTCCTCTTTTGCCTGATTTACGGCATCGTTTGCTTTGGCTTTTACGGCATCTAATGTGCTGTCGATGATTGCATCATTTCCGAGTGCTGCATCATCTGTATTGTTAATAATTCCGCCGTTGGAGTCATCTCCGCCAAAGAAGCCTTTGATGGAGGACCACAAGTTGCTGAAGAATCCTCCGGATTTCCCGTCCAGGTTGTCGAGAGTCTTTTTCAGTGCTTTGACATCGTAGTCGTACTGGGAAATAGATTCCATCAGACTTGTGATTTTTGCAAGCTGGTCATCGGTCAGTGTAATTCCCTGCTTATCGGCTGCGTCAGAAATCGCGTCCTGAATATCGGACGGATCAGTCAGTTTATCTTCAATAACGGATTCTTTGACATCGTTGATCAGATCAGATGCTGTATCCTGACCGAGATCCTTGGCGAGGTCACCGGTTGTTACCAGCTCTTCTGTTGCAGTTGCTTTCTGGTCTTCGGAAAGTTCTTTCCCACTGGCTTTTTCGTAAGCCATCATAATACCTGTCAGTGCACCGGTTCCGGATACTTCAATTGGAGATCCGGCAACAACGTTACAGTTCTCAACGCCGGAAGTCAAAAGTGTACTGGCGATCATAGAACTTGTTACAAATGTTAGGTTTGCGACTTTTACCTGAATTCCGCCGCTGTCTGTCGGCTCAACATAAGAACAGCTATATGTTCTTGTACCAATCTGGGATTCGGTTGCGATCCCTTCCATATATTTTCTTTCGTCTGTGTTCGTGACTTCGATCGTGTCTACCTGATCGGCGGAAGTACCGAAGTATTTGTACATAGAAGCTTTCTGCTCGTCGGATAAGTTCGCTCCGAGAGTGACTACTTTTGCGCTGTCAGCCAGGGCAGTTACCGGCAGGCTTACAGATGCCAGAATGATTGCCAGGCTAAACGGCAGAACCCTTTTTAATTTTTTCATACTCATAATTATCCTGTGGTGTCAGACGCCACATCTCCTTTCTGTACCCCCAATAATAGCATACTTGTGTAAAAGTAAAAAGTAAAAAATTCTTAACTATTTCGAAAGATTTTGTTACGGCTTGTGTACATCTGTGGACTAAGACAAGATTTCCAGTATTCTGGATTCAAATGTGTGTTCATCCACCATTCCCCCCATGGCACCGACTGACTTTTTATCTTTGAAGAGAACAAATGTCGGGACGATTTCCGGGGCGTATTCTGCGGCGAGTACTGCAGATTCTTCAATTTCGACTTCGCAGAACTTGATCTTTCCGGCGTATTTCTTTTCGATATCCTCCACGACCGGCTTCATCATGGCACATTTCCCACACCAGATAGCGTAGAACATAACGACGACCGGGAGAGAGGTATCTTTTACTTCTATTTGAAAATTTTTTGCAGTTAAATGTAACATCAAATCAACCTTTCTGATCAGTGCCTTCGGCAGTCAGAACCGTGGTTCAGAATATCATATACTTCTTTCAGGGATTTTCTGAAACAACCGATCCACCTGTGCAGACACCGATTTCGATAAGTGTATTCAAAAAACTTTTGTCGGAAGTTTTTTTTGTTATGACAATTTCGGCTCATGGCGAACAGACTCCGAAGGCTTTCTCATTAATAATATATGCGCTGTAGCGCTAAGAAAGTCACAGCAGACATCTTCTTTTAGCAATGAGCTTGCAAATCGGGTGATCCATGGATGAAAATTTCTCTTCATATTCTGTCATAATATTTCCAACGTTCATAATTTCATCATGGTGCAGGTCATAAGTACATTCGGAAATGCCCCATGTTTCGGATTCCCCTAAAGACTCAACGGAAAAATCAAAAAGATCACGGTTATCTGTCTTGAATTCTACCTGTCCGTCCTGGACAAGCACCTTGTCGTAACGTGCAAAAAAATCCGGTGACGTGAGGCGCCTTCTTGCATGGCGGGCTTTCGGCCATGGGTCGGAGAAGTTCAGATAGATCCGGTCAACTTCATTTTCAGCGAACACATTTGCTATGTCCTGTGCGTCCATACAAATGAAGCGAATGTTTGGCAGAGTGCTTTCGTTTTCTTCTATATATATGTTTAACTTTTCCACAGCACGGAGAAGGACGCTTGTGTAGCGCTCGATTCCGATGTAGTTGATCTGTGGATTTTTCTGAGCCAGTGCCATGAGAAAACGGCCTTTTCCCATGCCGATTTCAATGTGGACCGGGTAGTCATTCTGGAATACATCAGATGCCCAGTGATCACGGAATTCTTCCGGAGTCTCGATAACCTGACTGCACTCTTTTAACACGCCTTCGGCGCGGGGTATATTTCTAAGTCGCATATATGCTCTCCTTATTTGTTGTATTTCTTTATTTGCAAACTTCCCAAATCCGGGAGATTCTTGCCTTGCCTTAGTTTACAGGCTTTGGCAAAAAAAGTCAAACTCAATGGTGTATAGCGGTCATATCTATATCATATTGCCGAAAGCAATATGCGTAACGACTAAAATTTTTCTGGAAAACACAAATAATTTGTGCAAATTTTCAACATGTTAAGGAGAAGGTATATAAAACGGGAGGAAAGTGACTAAATTTTGGACAAATGAAAAAACTCAAATAAGAGAATATGCTTAAAAAATTGTCAAATAAAGTAATTGTTAAGAAAAAAAGAAATGATTGACATTTAAAAAACAGGAGAGTAAAGTAATCACGAAATTTGAAGAAGAAAGGGAGGGAGTCATACGGAGAAATTAACAGAGAGTCTGTTGGAAGAGCTGAATTGTGATACAGCATTTACCATTCCGTTATTCGGGGGAATTAAGATTAGTGAGTCCGTGGCGGTCACATGGATCATTATGGCTGTAGTTGTATTGCTGTGTGTCATATTCGTAAGGAATCTCAGTGTAGAGAATCCGGGGAAAGCTCAGCTTTTATTGGAATCCGCAATCGGAAAAGGAGTGGACTTCTTTGAAGATGTTATGGGCAAAGAAAACCGAAGATATATCCCATATCTGATCACGGTGCTGATCTATATCGGAATTGCCAATATCATTGGATTGTTTGGGTTTAAACCGCCGACAAAGGATCTGAATGTCACAATAGCGCTGGCTGTTATGAGTATGTGTCTGATCGAGTATTCCGGAATACATAAAAACGGATTAAAACACTGGGTCAAACATTTTGCAAAGCCGGTTCCGTTCGTCGCACCGATCATGGTACTGGAGATTGTAATCCGTCCATTGTCCTTGTGCATGCGACTGTTCGGTAATGTACTGGGAGCATTTGTAATCATGGAGCTTTTAAAAATAGTAGCTCCGGCGATTATACCAATCCCGTTTAGTTTTTATTTTGATATATTTGATGGATTCTTACAGGCTTATGTATTTGTATTTCTGACGGCGCTGTTCATGAATGAGGAACAGGAGTAAAGCCGGAAGATAAGACGAACAGACTTAAAAGGGATTTAAGAAAACATTTTTAGACAAGAAGAAAAGGAGATTAAGATTATGTTAGTAGCAATTGGAGCAGGTATCGCAGTTTTAACAGGTTTAGGAGCAGGTATTGGTATTGGTCTTGCAACAAGCAAGGCAGTAGACGCTATCGCAAGACAGCCAGAGGCTGAGTCAAAGATCAGCAAGAACCTGATTCTTGGTTGTGCCCTTGCAGAGGCAACAGCTATTTATGGATTTATCATCGGTCTTCTGATTATCCTGATGCTGAAATAATTAGCAGTTCGTAAAGAAGCAGGAGAAAAGAAGAAAGGCAGGTGGGAAAAGGTGATAAAAGTAGATTTGAGCCTTCTCTGGACCATAATAAACCTTGTAGTCTTTTATCTATTACTGAAGAAATTCCTGTTCAAACCAGTTATGGGGATCATGGAAAAGCGTGAGCAGATGATTGCCGACGGATTGAAAAATGCAAGTGACAGACAGGAAGAGGCAGAGACTCTGAAAAAAGAGTATGAGTCAGCTCTTTCCGGTGCAAAAGAGGAGTCGGTTAAAATCGTTGAAAATGCCCGTGTAGAGGCTAAGAGACAGTCAGATGAGATTCTTGCAGATGCGGACAGAAGAGCAGATGCCACGATCGAACGTGCCAGAAAGACCATCGAGACTGAGCGAAAGCAGGCATTGGATGGCGTTGAGACACAGATTGCAGGACTTGCAATGCAGGCAGCCAGAAAGATTGTAGATGAAGAGACAAGAAAACAAGGAAATCAGGCGATTTATGATCAGTTTTTGGAAAGCGTAGGTGACGCTCATGACGGCAAAGACGAGTAATACAGTAAAGTTCGTTCAGCCGGCAGCGAAGCGCTATGCAAGAGTTCTGTACGAACTGGAAATTCCGAAAGCAGATATTGAGAAAACAAAAGAAATCTTCTGTCAGGTACCGGAAGTATATGAAGTACTGTTAAATCCGGTAATTACGGCAAAGAACAAATACAGTGTTATCGAACAGATATTTCCAAAGTCTATTTGTAATTTCCTGAAGGTAACATGCGAGAACCAGAGAATGGGCATGCTTTGGGACATTTTCGAAAGCTATGATAAATATTGTGAGGAGCAGCAGCAAGTTATGACTGCGACTTTAATATGTGTAGACGAGCCAGACGAAGAGCAGGCTGAGAAGATGAAAACATTTATTATGGATAAATATCATAAATCGAAGGTAAATCTGGAGGTCGAAAAAGACCCGTCACTGCTTGGAGGATTTATCCTGAGAGCGGGCAGTGATGAATATGACTGGAGCATTCGTGGAAGAATGAACCGGTTAGAACAAAAATTGACCTGGAGGTGAACGTAAGTGAGTTCAATCAATTCAGATGAAATTATTTCAATTCTGAAAAGTGAAATAGAGAATTTTGATGAGATCAGTAAAGACAGCGAAGTCGGAACTGTTGTAACAGTCGGAGATGGAATCGCTACCATTTACGGAATCGATCATGCAATGTACGGCGAGATCGTTACCTTCGAAAATGGTCTGAAGGGTATGGTACAGGATATCCAGAAAGACGAGATCGGATGTATCTTATTTGGATCAGATACAGGAATCAAAGAAGGAACAAAGGTTGCACGTACAAAGAAAAAAGCCGGAATCCCGGTAGGAGATAAATTTATCGGAAGAGTTATCAATGCCCTTGGTGCACCAATCGACGGTGCCGGAGAGATTGAGGCAGATGATTATCGCCCGATTGAAAATGAAGCACCTGGAATCATTGACAGAAAATCCGTCAGCGTTCCTATGGAGACAGGAATCCTTTCTATCGATTCCATGTTCCCAATCGGACGTGGACAGAGAGAGCTGATCATCGGTGACAGACAGACTGGTAAGACATCTATCGCAACAGATACGATCTTGAACCAGAATGGAAATGGAGTGATCTGTATCTATGTTGCCATCGGTCAGAAGGCATCAACGATTTCAAAAGTTGTAAATACATTTAAGACATCAGGAGCTATGGATCACACCATCGTATTAGCATCAACAGCAAGCGACTGTGCGCCGCTTCAGTACATTGCTCCTTATGCGGGAACTGCACTGGCAGAGTATTTTATGTACAAAGGAAAAGATGTACTGATCGTTTATGATGATCTTTCCAAACACGCAGTTGCGTACCGTGCATTGTCACTGTTACTTGGTAGATCCCCTGGACGTGAGGCTTATCCTGGAGACGTATTCTATCTGCATTCAAGACTTCTGGAGCGTTCCAGCCGTCTGAGTGAGGAAAAAGGTGGCGGATCTATCACGGCTCTTCCAATCATCGAGACACAGGCCGGAGATGTATCTGCATATATTCCGACAAACGTTATTTCCATCACAGATGGACAGATTTTCCTGGAAAGCAGTTTGTTCTTCTCAGGAATGCGTCCGGCGGTCAACGTAGGATTGTCTGTATCTCGTGTAGGTGGAGATGCACAGACAAAGGCTATGAAGAAGGCAGCAGGAAGTCTTCGTATCGATCTGGCCCAGTATCGTGAGATGGAAGTCTTCACACAGTTCAGTTCAGACCTTGATGATGCAACGAAAGAACAGCTGGAATATGGCAGCGGACTGATGGAGCTTCTGAAGCAGCCGCTTGGAAAACCAATGTCACTGGCAGATAAAGTTATTACACTTTGTGCTGCAAGACATAAAGTCATGCTTGGAATTCCAACTGCAAAAGTAAAAGGATTCCAGATGGATATGTTAAGTTACTTTGCAAGTGCACATCCGGAAATCGCAAGAGAAATCAAGGAGACAAAGGATCTGTCTAAAGAGTTGTCCCAGAAGATCGTGGAGATTGCAGAGGAATTCAAAAAGAGCAGGTGTTAATGTATGGCAAATATCAGAGAAATACAGACACGAATTAACAGTGTAAAAGATACGATGAAAATCACCAATGCCATGTACCTGATCTCTTCTACAAAAATGCGTCAGGCCAGAAAAAAACTGGCAGATGCAGAGCCGTATTTTTATAAATTACAGGCTGAGATTGCCAGAATCCTGCGTCATATGCCGGAAGTGAGCAACCAGTATTTTGACAGTAGGGAAGAAATTCCGAAAGAAGAACGGAAAATCGGATCTGTAGTTATTACCGGTGATAAAGGACTGGCAGGAGCTTACAATCACAATGTAGAAAAAGCAGAAGAGGAAATCATGAAAATGCCGGGACACCACAAATTGTTTGTCGTAGGTGAGCTTGGAAGACATTATTTTGTAAGTCAGGGACATGAGATTGAACAAAATTTCCAATATACTGTGCAGAAACCGAACCTGAGCAGAGCCAGAATTATTTCTGAGACATTGATGGAACAGTTTAATAATGGCGAGCTGGACGAAGTGTATGCTGTCTATACGCGAATGGAGAATTCTATGGTATCTGAGGTGGAGACTGTAAAGCTGCTTCCGCTTGAGAGAAGTGCATTCGGAGAGGACAGCATTCCGGCAAACTTAAGGCGTGAGGCGATTCAGTTATATCCGTCTGTCGAGAGCGTCATGGACAATATCGTACCGAATTATGTAACCGGAATGATTTACGGTTGTTTGGTCGAGGCGTATGCAAGTGAGCATAATGCCAGAATGACGGCTATGAAGTCAGCGACAGACAGTGCTGAGGCAATTATCAAAGATTTGTCTATTGCTTATAACCGGGCAAGACAGGCAGCCATTACGCAGGAAATCACAGAGGTATGCGCAGGTGCGAAGGCACAGAAACGGAAAAGGAAGTGAGAACAGATATGAATAAAGGACGAATTGTACAGGTCATGGGTCCTGTTGTCGATGTTTTATTTGAAGACGGAGAGCTTCCGAATATCAAAGATGCCCTTGAGGTAGATAACGGAGACAAGACTTGTATTATGGAAGTTGCACAGCATCTGGGAAACAGCGAAGTACGTTGTCTGATGCTGGCTGCAAGTGAAGGACTTCACAAAGATATGGAAGTCCGTGCAACTGGAAGCGGTATCAAAGTTCCAGTTGGAGATCAGACACTTGGACGTCTGTTCAATGTGCTTGGTCAGACCATCGATGATGGAAAAGAAATAGAGAAAGATGCAGAGCGCTGGGAAATCCACAGACAGGCGCCTACATTTGAAGAGCAGAGTCCTGCTGTCGAGATCCTTGAGACAGGTATCAAGGTCATCGACCTTCTTGCACCATATGCAAAAGGTGGTAAGATTGGTCTGTTCGGAGGAGCCGGAGTTGGTAAGACTGTACTGATCCAGGAGCTGATCCGAAATGTAGCAACAGAGCATGGTGGATATTCTATCTTTACAGGTGTCGGAGAGCGTTCCCGTGAAGGAAATGACCTCTGGACAGAGATGAAAGCGTCTGGCGTACTTGAGAAGACCGCTTTGGTATTTGGTCAGATGAACGAGCCGCCTGGAGCTCGTATGCGTGTCGCTGAGACAGGACTTACAATGGCTGAGTATTTCCGTGACAAAGAACATCAGAACGTGTTGCTCTTTATTGATAACATTTTCCGATTCACACAGGCTGGATCTGAAGTTTCCGCCCTGCTTGGACGTATGCCATCAGCCGTAGGTTATCAGCCGACACTGGCAACAGAAATGGGTGAATTACAGGAGCGTATTGCTTCTACAAAGAATGGTTCTGTCACATCCGTTCAGGCAGTCTATGTACCGGCCGACGACCTGACAGACCCTGCACCGGCAACAACATTTGCACATCTGGATGCAACAACCGTACTTTCACGTAAGGTCGTTGAGCAGGGAATTTACCCGGCTGTAGATCCGCTGGAGTCTAACTCACGTATCCTGGAGGCAGACATCGTAGGCGAAGAGCATTATAAAGTAGCCAACCAGGTAACAGAGATTCTTCAGAAGTACAAAGAACTTCAGGACATCATCGCCATTCTTGGTATGGAAGAGCTGTCCGATGAAGATAAAGCAACGGTTATGAGAGCAAGAAAGATTCAGAAATTCCTGTCACAGCCATTCTTCGTAGCTGAGACATTTACAGGAATTCCTGGAAAATATGTACCACTGAAAGAGACAATCCGTGGATTCAAAATGATCATCGACGGAGAAATGGATGAATATCCGGAGGCAGCCTTCTTCAATGTCGGAACGATCGACGAAGTTATCGAGAAAGCAAAGACACTGAAAGACGGAGAGTAAGAGGTGCGTAAACTATGAAAACATTTTGGTTGAAAGTCATAGCCAGTGACCGCGTGGCGTATAACGGACGATGCCAGAAGGTGATTGTACCTGCAGCCGACGGCGGTCAGATGGGAATTCTGGCAGATCATGAGAACATGATCATAGCAATCGAAGTCGGTGAAGCGAAGATGCAGATGGAAGACGGAACGTGGGAGACACTTGCCGTTGGAACCGGATTCCTTGAGGTTGTTAACAACCGTGTTACCATGCTGGTACAGACCGCTGAAAAACCGGAAGAAATTGACGCCAGAAGAGCAGAAGAACGGCGTGAAGTCATGGAAGAAAAACTTCGGCAGAAGCAGAGTATCCAGGAATACTATCACACGAAAGCATCCCTGGCAAGAGCCATGAACCGGTTGAAGGTGTCAAGGGAGAAGAATACGAG
>OLNT01000824.1_pt1 | contig 18721 bp, 17 predicted proteins | sample 1672641 | NCBI WGS metagenome assembly OLNT01 (sample SAMEA3136708, study PRJEB25190) | human gut metagenome
CTTAGGAGTTCTCCCTGCAATTCGGTAGCACTTGGTATCTTCTGATACCAGATGACCGCTTGACGCTGTAACTACGGGCATTCTATGAATTGAGCGGATGCTTCTTTCTACCTTAGCCAGTGCTCCGTATCCACTTGTGGAATGGCATCAGTTAGCAGAATGTTAGCAGCTTAAAGTCAATAGAATTGTCTAACCGCCCCAACCTTCTCGTTGGAGAATTGGATACTCGAATGTGTCGGCATTAGCCAATAAGGAATCCATGTCCTGCAAATCTGTCGGACATGGATTTCTACTTTTTGCAAATCACCCCTTAAGCAACAGGACTGCATTTCATATTTCTTTAGCAAAAGGCTCCACGAGCCATAAGCCCGTAGAGCCATAAAACCGTGAAGCCGTCTAAGTGGTTATCTATCTTGCAGTAGAAACACTACCTGCAAGCCACTCCTGCACCATCTGGGCATTTACTTTCAAGATTTTTGCGATTCTATCTACTGTCAAGCCGTCTTCCGCCATGCTTCTGGCGTTTTCTCTCTTCTCATCCATTCTTGCTTCATCGCAAAGCTGTTCCATCTCCTTGCACATATGTTCCACTCCTTTCTCGGTCTCTTTCAGTTCGTGCACGCGGTCGGCCAAGGCTCCCGCCTGCATCTCTTTCGCTTCCTTCACACGGAAATCGTGCATCAGTCTTCCAAGCTCGCCGCCATCGTCCTTGCTGGAATCCACGTAGATGAAGTGCTCCTCGTCCCCGAACTCCTTGCCGTTCTCGCGGATTATCCGGTCGATATGGGCTATCGGGAGTCCGCATCCAAGCGCGTCCTTCAAGGTGACAAATATCACGTAGGTCTCCGGGAGCTTATCGAAGTTCTTTCCCGTATCCAGTACATTCGAGTCCATCATCCCAAGATGGTATCTGGCACGTTTCGGGTGCGCTCCCTCATCGTCTTGCTGTATCTCGACGTTTATGACGCGTCCGCTTCCATCCTTTGCCACGCAGTCCAACACGACACCCCTGCCGTGCATGTTCCTGAAATCCATCTGCGTCTCATTGTCGATGACGGTCAGCTCTTTGTCTTCCAGAATAATTCTAAGGACATACTCGCAGGCATTCTTATCTTTGAATACGTTCCGCGCGAGAATATCGCTCATCACGGTCAGGTTCTTAATCGTTTCCTTGTATCTCTCCTTATGCAAAAGCATCGTTTCTTCCTGATTCATCGGTGAAGACCACCTCCTGTTCAACTCACAAGAAGGTATCAACCATCTTGCTATATATATATTCTACAAGAAAGCTGGTAAACATTCAAGACTTGTATTTTCCCCGCCGAAAGGGCAAAATCCTGCGGCTTGCGCGGAGTGGCCGGGGTTTGGGGCAGCGCCCCATTTCAGCAATCTCCGTGCATATAATGAGCGGTCGCGGTGCCCGGCGGGAAAGCCCCTCGCTTTTCCTGCGTCCGGCGCATCGCGGCAGCGAAGGCGAATGCACGGGAGTCGGAGCCGGTCAACTTTTCCGTTCCAAATGTTTCCGTCAATCCGCCTGCGGATTTATGAAAGATTTGTGGGCGGGATGGTTGAGGGGCGAATCCCTCTACCCGGACGAGAAAAGGGTCAACGTTCGCAAATAGGCGCAAATGGGTTCATTTGATGCTAAATGGTGTCTTTTTCTATCATCGGCATCCGTGCATTTGGCAGTTTCTACCTGCATGTTCGTGTATAGGGCAGAGGGATAGAAAAATAGCCTGCGTTATAATCTGTCCCCAAGGAGACGGCATCCTTGCCGCTTCAAAAAGCAGGAAATCGGAAAAGAAAGGATGATGCCACATGGCTCAGGATTTCGGCGATGACATGGGAAACGCCCTCCTAAACTTCGTCACAAGGCAGACGGAGAACTACTTGCGGTTCGGACGTGGCAGGGAACGCGCTTTTGACTGGTGGCAGCGCCATTATAAGAAGGAGGGGAACACTCCCGAGCAGGCAAAAGCAATGGCTGAGAAGCAATCCTCTCGTGAGCAGGTGGTCGTGCCCTTTGGTACTTCCGAGGAAGCCGCCTACTATGCGCAGGTATGCCGCGAGAATGGTACCTATGCCGCCGCCTACACGGACAAGCAGGGAAACGGATTCCTTGCCTTTGCCAAGGAGGATGCTAAGACCGTCGCAGGGTATGCCCCGCAATTTAAGGACGTGATGGCGCGTCTCGATGAGCAGCGTATCACCGACGCGCTGAATCACGCGGAACCCGTGAATAAGAAGACCATGGATTCCCTCACGGAGCTGACAGGCTATCCCGACCTTCCAGCAGAGGACGTAACGGTCATTCCGGTCACCATCCGTTACAAGGATGCACCAGAAGAAACTTACGACGTGCTCTTTAGCGAGCAGGATACCGAAAACCTCAATATCGACGATTCGATTTGCTTCTCCGGTTACTCCCACAGGGAGCTTACCGAGATGGTTGGTCGTGAGACCCATGAGGATTTCGATGTGATTGCCGTCGGTGCCCCCTACAAGGTTCACGCGACGCAGGTGAAAACGGATGCCCCGGAAAAGACCTATGACGTGCCGGGAAAGGATGCACCTGCCCGCAGCGATAGGGTTGCCACTCTTCGCGCCGAGGACACCGCCATTCATACACAGAACATCCGAAACGCTGCCCAAAAGGCAAGGGAAGACTGCACGGACTTTTCCGACTTCGAGCGCAAGATGAACGCGCAGGGCTTCGGTGTGACTGAAACCAGCAAGGGTGAGGTCATGGCCTACGAGCCTGCAAGCCTGAATAAGGACGGTTCGGTACCGGCGTATGAGCGCGGTCGCGACTGGCCGGTCTCTGCGGAGACGTTAAAGAACCGGTACGACCTCGATGTGACCCACAACTGGTTCGAGCAGAATACCCCGAAGGACGCTGGCACCCTCCCGGATGGAGACCTTGCCATGCAGAATGCGCGTCTGGCGCAGGAGCAGATGCGTGACGAACAACAGCTGCTTGAGCCGGTTGCATCTGATGGTTCCATGGATAACGACGGGCGCACGCCCGACCCGAACTCCGGTATTGAGAGCCACGATGGCGCAGATACCGATTCCCGCACCGCCGTCATGGATGCAGAGCAGACCGGAAGCGAGATTCGCCCCTCCGATATTCGCGAGGAGCAGCAATATGATTCCGAGTCCTATTCCCTCACGGGGGAAGCACGCGACATGACCGCCGCTAAAACTCAAATTGAAACGGAAACGAAGTCGCAGGAAATCTCGCAGGAACGAAGGACTGACCTGCCCTTTAAGAACGAAGATGCATTGTAAGGAGATAGACCATGACCCTCAAAGACAAATTGCCGGACAGGCTGAAATGCTCCCCGCTTCTTACCATGGAGTCGGACAGCGATATCGAGACCATCGCGGAATCCATCGTGAACCTCTCCGATTCAGATGGGGACTTCTTTAAGAAGACGGAAAAACTTCTTCTGATGGCCTGTCTTGGATATTTAAGGGACTGGTGCGAGCCTTCCCAGCGTACCATCGGGAACCTCATCTCCCTTCTTGATGCCGCCCTGCCAAAGGACAACGAAACCCATACCACCCTCGACAACCTTTTCTATGAAATGAAGTCCGGGTGCAAGCGCGTGAAATCGGAAGATGGCATCACGACCCTCTGGGAGCCTTCCGCCCTTTCCCGGTGCGACGGTCTCACTCCGCGCGATTCCAATGGTATTGATGTGTCCGAGGACTTTTCGCTCACCTGCTATGAAGGATTCCGTCACGCGGCCACGCGGGAGACGCGCACGAGTATTGTGACCACGCTCTTGCTTGTGCTGGAAGAAGTGGAAAAGGAGGATGCATATGGCAAATAGCGCGAACCCGGAAATCAATAAGAAGATTGCCACCTCGGCACTCGGCACCCTCGTCATCGCCACGGTCTTTTTCTATCTCGGTGACCGCTATGCCGAAACCCTCGTCACCTATCCGGGGCAGATTTTCGACCATTTGAGCGATGCATTCCTTTCCATGTGGCAGACCATAAAGGATGCACCGTTTGCCCTCGATATGACCAGTAACTCCCTGCTGTTTGGCGGGGCTTGCTTTCTCATTATCTGGATGATTTGGCTTCGCTACGTGGCGTTCATCGGAAACTATCGTTCCGGCGAAGAATCCGGTTCCGCCCGCTGGGGCACTGTGAAGGAAGGAAAGAAGTTTAAGGACTTGCAGACCGAAGATAACAATCTTCTCTTCACCAAGAACTTCGGCCTTGCCCTGCACCGTCCCAAGTTCGACCCGGAATATGACCGCAACCTAAACGTCCTCGTGGTCGGCGGCTCTGGCTCCGGTAAGACCTTTAACTACGTGACCCCGAACATCTGCCAGCTCAACACCAGCTACTTCGTCACCGACCCAAAGGGAACCCTTCTTAAGGATGCCGGATACCTGTTCACGGACAACGGCTATAAGCTCAAGAGCTTCAATACCATCAATCTTGATGAGTCCATGCACTACAACCCGTTAAAGTACGTGAAGACGGATACCGATATCCTCTCCTTCGTGAACTGCTTCATTATGAACACGAACCCCGAGGGGAAATCGAGCGGTGACCCGTTTTGGGAGAACGCGGAGAAGATGCTCTACACGGCGCTCATCGCCTTGTTGCGTGACTGGTTCCCGGCGAAGGACTACAACATGTCCTCGCTTCTCACGCTCCTCTCCCTTGCGGAAGCGCGTGAGAACGATGAGAACTTCAAGTCCGCACTTGACCTGATGTTCCTCCAAATCGAGGAGGGCAAGAAGTACAAGCAGAACGACGGCTCTTCTCCTGACACTGCGGGAAATGCCGGTCTCTCAAGGAGCTTTGGCACCAAACAGGCAGATAACGGCTGGTCTTGGGTGCCCAGTAAGTTCAAGCGCAACTCCGACGGCGTGAAGCCCGCCGACTGCGGGGGACTTTCCGCCGACGAGGACTTCGCCCTGATGAACTACAAGAACTTCAAGGTGGCCGCAGGCAAGACCTTAAAATCCATCCTCATTTCCTGCAACGTGCGCCTTGCGCCCATCGCGACGGACGGCGTGCGCGAGCTTTTGACCTATGACGAGATGGAGATTGACACCCTTGGTGACCCGGATGCGAAGGTGGCGATTTTCGGCATCCTCTCCGATACCGACAAGACCCTCAGTTTCCTGTTCGCCATCCTCATGTGGCAGACCATCGACCAGCTGTGCCGAAAAGCCCTTTCGGATTATGGCGGGAAACTCCCGACCCCGGTGCATTTCATCTTCGACGAGTTCGCCAACATCGGCACCATCCCGCAGATTGAGGAGACCATCGCGGTCACCCGTTCCCGTAACATCGGCATCACCATCATCCTGCAATCCATGAGCCAGCTGGAAAGCAAATACGATAAGAAGGCGCAGACCATCATCGACTGCTGCGACTCGACGCTCTTCCTCGGTGGCAAGTCCAACTCCACCAACAAGGAGATTGCGGAGATGATTGGCAAGCAGACCATCCATCAGATGACTTACAACGAGTCTACGGGGCAGTCCTCAAGCGCCAGTAAGAACTTGCAGATTCAGGGTCGTGACCTTATCGACGCAGCAGAAATCGGAAAGATGAGCCGCTTAAAGGCAATCCTGCTCATCGCCGGTACCAACCCGCTCATGGATGATAAGTACGACCCCCACGCCCATAAGCGATACCGCTATATCGTGGATAAGCGCAACTGGAAGCGTTTGCATAAGAACTCCTTCGATTTCGAGCGGTATCTGAAAAACGGCTGCGAGCCGTACACCCCCGATGAGGATATGGGTGCGGAGTTCACGGCATGGAAATGGGCGGCATGGAAAAAATCAAGGAAAGGGCTTCTGGGTAAATTGCTGAACCGGTAGTCACTTATAATTAAGAGAAATGCCACGCGAAAAAGGCAGAAAGGGGACGAATGGAGGAAGGAACTTGGAAACACTCGTCAAACTCGCCGCCCCGGCGATAGGAACCGCTGCGGGCGCATTCACCGTCGTGGGAATCATCTATCTTGGGATGACCCTCGCGGGACTTCTTCGCGGCGGGGGCGGGGAGATACGCAAAGCCGTTGCAATCATCGTCGCGGGACTTACCTGTATCGCCTTTGCCCATCTGTACGGTTACTAGAAAACAAGTAAACAAGAAAGGAATCAACCATGCTGGAAAACGTGAAAAACCTTCTCTCTGATGGTGTGACCGCCCTCGGCGGCATCCTCATCGTCTTCGGCCTTGTGAACCTTGGTCTTACCATCAAGGACGGTATGCAGGGCGGCGGCGGTCAGCTCTCCGGTGCCCTCGCCATGATTATCGGCGGTGCCATCGTCGTGGGTGCTGCCGTGTACTTCAAGATCGGTATCAACTGGGGTTCCCTTGCGGGTTAGAAAGGAGCGATATCTAACATGCTCTCTGTAGCAGTACACAAGGATATCGCCGAGTATCAGCCCAAAATCGTAGGCAAGATGACCATGCGCACCCTGGTATCCATCACGGGTGCGCTTTCTGTCTCGGTACTTGCCGGGCTTTACATCTACTTCGTTTTGGGGCTGAACGTCAGCGATTGCACCTATTTTATCTACGCCGTCTCGTTGCCGTTTTGGTGCGTGGGCTTCGTGAAGCCCTGCGGGATGCCCTTCGAGCAGTTTGCGCCGCTTTGGCTTAAGGCAAACTTCACGAACGACCGCATCTTCTACAAGCCGTCCATGCGCCTTGCGGGACTTCTCTCTGAGTCGGAAAACAGCAAGCAGAAAGGAACTATCTATGGAAAACACTACCGAAAGCAGGGAAACCTTCGCGGCATCGAATCCTACTCCCCAAGGGCAGGACGGGTCATCTCTTAACGCCGCATTTGACGTGGACGCGTTCGTCCACGCATCCGGTGACGGGTTCGGGAACACCGCGCCCCTGCGCTCCGATACCGGCGCTATCGACATGGATGCCATCTCTCAGGTCGCGCACGTCACGCAGGGTGCCGGAAAGCTGACCCGAAAGGAGAAGAAGCACGCCAAGCGCGAGATGAAGCGCAGGAAAAAGGAAGCCAAGAAGGCCGAGAAGGAAGCGAAAAAGACCTACAGCTCCATCAAGTCCCAGTTAAAGGACAGGGACAAGGAGCTGTCCGATAAGATGGCCGATGCCAGAAAGAAGCGCGACTCCGCGAAAGACGTGGTGAACTACATCGGCTACAACAAGATGTATCAGGACGGCATCTGTGAGGTGGAGGAGGGAATGTTTTCCTCTTCCATCGCCTTCGATGACACCAGTTACCACTCGGTGCGCGATGAGCAGCAGAAAGCCATGTTCTCCGCCATCACCCGCCTTTACGACCAGTTCGGTGCGGATACGCTCGTGCAGATGAGCGTCATCAACACGCCGCTCCTCAAGGAAGAGGTCGGTCACCGCAAGTTCTTCGACCCGGAGCGTCAGGCAAACGATGCTGCAAGGAACGACGCACAGGTGTTCAACAACATCCTGAACGATAAGGTGAAGGAGGGGGTCAGCAACATCCGCAGGAACCGCTACCTCACCTATTCCGTGACGGCAGACACCGCAGAAGATGCAGCGCGTCAGCTCTCCCGTATCGAGGTCGAATCCTCCCGCATCCTAAACTCCATCGGCAGCAAGGCTCACCTTATGAACGGCACCCAGCGCCTTTCTGTCATCCATTCACTCCTGAACCCCTATAAGCCGTTCCTGTTCGATTACCAGCGCGATATTTCCGCCAAGCGCTTACAGACTACCAAGGACTGCATCGCACCGACGCAGATTGACTTCCGCCCGGACGGCCACTATAACGACTGCGTAAAACTCGATAACGGGGTCTACGCACAGGTACTCGTGATGAAGAAGTTCGGCTCGGAACTTTCCGACCGCGCACTTGCCGACATGGCAGACCTTCCTATCCCCATGGCTATCACGTGGTACGTGCAGCCCATGGATAAATCCAAGGCTATCAATTACGTGCGCACCCGTTCCGCATGGATTGACAAGGAAATCATCGAGGAACAGCGCTCGGCAGTGAACAAAGGCTATGACTTCTCCATCCTCCCGCAGGAGCTGAAATACTCCAAGGAGGAGACGGAGGACGTGCTCGACCACTTGCAAAACAAGAACCAGCGTCTCTATGTCTTCACGGGGCTTGTCTACACCTACGCGGAGAGCAAGGAAGCGCTGGATACGCAGGTACTTCGCATCATCTCCACGGCACGTCAGAACTCCATCGAGCTTGACACCTATGACTATCGCCAGCGTCAGGGACTTAATTCCATCCTCCCGCTCGGCCATAACCACGTGGAAATCTCCCGCATGTTCACCACGGCGCAGGTTTCCATCCTCGTGCCGTTTGCCACGCAGGAGCTTGACGATGCAGGCGGCAACTTCTACGGCCAGAACAAGCACAGTCGCAACCTCGTGGTCTGCAACCGCAAGAAGCTCACCTCGCCGATGGGCTTCGTCTGCGGCAAGACCGGCTCCGGTAAGGGTATGTTCACCAAGACCGAGATGACGGGCACCATCTTCTCCAATCCGACGGACGAGATTTACGTCATCGACCGCGCAGGCGAGTACACCGCTATCGCCGAACGCTACGGCGGCAGCACCTACCACTTCGGCGTGGGTACCGGAACCCATCTGAACCCCTTCGATACGGTATCCGTGGAACACATGACGAGAAACGAGCAGATTGCATTCAAGGTGGACGCGATGTTAGCTCAGGCGGGCGCTTCCGCTGCCGAAGCCGGGTCGAACTTCTCTGAGGTTGACCAGTCGCTCGTACAGCGTTGCACCGAGCTTGCCTTCCAGAAGGCCGCAGAGCGCGGAGACAATCTTCCGCCGACCTTACAGGACTTCTACGATGCCGCGAACGAGCAGCCGGAGGAGCAGGCACAGGTCATCGCACTCCGTTACGAGCGATTCGTGAAGGGTTCCATGAACTTCTTCAACCATCAGAGCAACGTCGATTTCAACACCCGCATCGTAGATTTCAATCTGAAAGACCTGCCGGATTCCATGCTGGTCTTCGCCCTCATCAATGTCTGCGAAGCCGTCCGCAACCGCATGTACTTCAATGCAAAGCGAAACGTCCGCACATGGCTCTACGTCGAGGAGATGCAGAGTATGTTCGCGTACCCGACGGTACTTAACTACTTCTCCCGCTTCTCGAATGAGGGTCGAAAATTCGGACTTTTGCTGACAGGTATCAGTCAGAACGCCACGGCGATGCTCGCCAACGAAGCGGCGCGAAATATCGTCTTTAACGCGGACTTTCTCATGCTTCTCAAGCAGTCCCCGCTCGACCGTATGAAGTGGGCGGAGCTTCTGAACCTGTCCGAGCAGGAGGAGGAATGCATCGACGAGTCCGCAGAGCCGGGTGACGGCCTGCTCATCGCAGGTAACGCCCGCGTGCCGATTCGCGGCAAGTTCCCGTCCGGCAACGTTCTCTATGACCTGTTCTCCACGAACCCCAATGAGACGAAGAAGACGGGGCTTGGGGACAAGAAAGATGCAAAACCCGTTATCTAGCAACCCAGTAAGAAGACCCCGGAAAGGACGGTGAACGTCAGATGAAGGCTTCGGATTTCACGACCGGCGGAAACGACCGTGAGAAAGCCATGAGTAATCTCCTCAAGACCGAAAAGACGGATGCCGTCAATACCGGTCTGGTGGAAAAGGCAGATAAGAGCGCCAAAGCCTTAAAGGGTGACCTCTATTCCGTCGGCAAGAAGGGCACGCACGGCGCGGGAAGTACCGCCCTCGATGCCATCGCAAGGAAACGTAAGAAGACTTCCGCCGCCGATGCCCTTGACGGAAACTCCCGTAGCCAGATAACCGGAAAAAATGCCCTCACGAAAAAGGTGCAGTCTCGCCACAATCTGAATAAGAGCCTGAAACTCGGTGCAAAGGGTGTAGCCGCAAAAGCTGCCCACAACGCTCTCAAAGACTCCGAGCTGGAAGGCACGGACGATTTGGTCGCAACCACGCACACCGGCGCGAAACTTGCCGGAAAGGCGAGAAAGCACCTTCGTTCCGGTAAGGATGCACTTGAAAAGAAAGATTCTCTCGGTGCCCTCTCGGAAAAGAAATACCGCACAGAGAAACTGGATAAAAAAGCTGCCCAGAAGCGGATGCAGTTCTCCAAATACTTCCATAGGAACGTCTACGAGAATGCTGCGGCGCAAGCGGGAAAGAAAAAGGCGCTCACGATTCTTTCCAGTGGCATCAAGGGAATGCTTTCATCACTTGCCGGTGCCGTCTCCCAATTCTTTCCACTCATCATTGCCTTCATCTTGGCCTTCGGCCTGATTTCCGTTGTCGGTGGAGGTGCAGCCGATGAGGAGCAAAAGAGCGCATCGCTTGACGGGATGCCCGCATGGGTCACCTACGACCTCGTGCTCGCGTGCCTGAACGCCCACGAGCAGTACGGATATCCCGCTTCGGCACTCCTCGGCCAGATGATGATTGAGAACGGCACCTCGGACTCCGGTTCCGACCTCGGGCGGCTGTACCACAACTACGGCGGCGTGAAATATGCCGGTTATGACTACGGCGGACTCATCACGGGTTCCGTTAAAATGCTCACCACCGAATACAGTGCTTCCGGCTCTGCCTACAAGACCTACGCGGATTTCGCCGTCTTCAAGGACGATGTTTCGTACATGAAGTACCGGTGCGAGCATCTTTACAAGCAGTCCAACTACACCCGTGTCCCTAACTACCAGAAGGCCATCGACACCAATAACTCCGAACTCTTTTTGCGTGCCCTCGGCGAGGGTGGGTACTACACCGCGTCGCAGGACAGCTATATCGCCCAGTACCGTTCCATCTGCCAAGCCTATCCGCTCGTTGCGCAGCTTGACTCCATGACCGCAGAGGAGTTCAAGAATCGGTACTCCGGCACCACCCTCATTCCCGGTGGCGGGCAGGACTACCAGAGCGCCGACCAGTGGCAGAAGGATATCGTGAATGCCTGCTCGCAGACTCCGTGGCCGGGAGCCAACCTTTGCGCCACATGGACAACAAGGGTCTATGCAAGAGCCGGTCATCCCGTCGGCGGCAACGGCAATACGCAGCTCGGCAATCAGGGATACGGTGCCAATTACAGCCAGAAACGCGCCACCACCGACCTCTCCCAGATAAAGGTAGGAATGCTCGTCTCTGCCCAATACGGCTCCAATACCGCCGCCGGTAACGCTTACGGGCACGTCGGCATCTATATCGGTGACGGCAAGGTCATGGATAGCATTTACTCCGGTCTGCGCACCATCTCCCTGTCCGATTGGGTTTCCCAAAACGGAAGAGGATGGGTTGTCTGCGGCTATCCATGGGACTGGCGCTAGGAAACCAGAAAGGATACCTGCTATGAAGAAACTGAAAGCATGGATGGCGGAACACAAGAAGTTTTCCGTCATCGCCCTGTGCCTGCTCCTGATGTTCACCTGCGGCTCTGCCATGAGCGCTATCAACGTGTCGCATCACCGCGCGGAAACCGCAAAGGAGCAGCACGCAGAAAATAACACGGACACTACCACAGCCGCTGAGAAGAAGACGAAGGAGGAAACCGGGAAAGTGGAGCTTACCGATGCCCAGAAGGAAATCATCAAGGGATACGATACCGATACCAAGGAACTCATCGACACTCTCTCCTCTTCCGTCTGGTCGGTAAGCGAGGGGCGCTACACCCTCAAGTTTGCCGATGACTCCTACGTGGAAACGGTGAACGGAACCCCGACCGTCCATAGTTACGCCATCTCCCGCGTGGAAAAGACCTCCGATGGGTACGGCGGCTCTCTCTATACCATCGTCTTCGAGACCGATACCGGCACCCATATCGTGACCTACACGGACGGCAGTGGCGCTGCGGTGAACTCCGATTCTAAGACCCCCGGTGAGAACACCATCTCCACCCTTACAAGCTCTACGATGTTCGCTCAGAAAAACACCGCATACGAGCGTGCCGAAGCGGTGGCAAACATTACCGTGAAGGGCATGAACAGCGAGGTCACGAAACTCTTCGGCGGGGATGAGAAGGCCGTCACCACCGCCCTCTCCAAGTGGTGCGCCGTCCATTACCCTTCCGTCACCGAAGCTACATGGCAGAAGGTCGTGAACCTCGACTATGAGAACGGGGTCATCACCACGGACTTCAAGCTCAACGACACAAACTCTGTTTCCATCACCTGCGTTTACGAGCAGTCCACGGGCGAGTTCTCCTTCGAGGGCTAGGGCAGCATCGCCATGCAGGCAGAAAGGAATCTCTATGAATGAACAACTGACTTTACAATCCACACAGCATGAGGAGACGAAGACGGTTCCCCTGCGCAGGAGAAAGGCTTGTCTCGCGGGCACATTCGCGCTCTTCGCTGCCTGCGCACTCGTGCTCCTCATTCCCCATCCGGCCTATGCGGGTATCATCGGGGACTTCCTTGATATCCCCAACATGATTAAAACGTGGCTTCTGCAAATCGCCGCCACGCTCTTCAATACCTATTTCGGTGTCATCAACCAGACGCTTGATGCGAAGTTCATTTCCGGGCCGTTCAACGAGCTTTTCGGAACAACCGAGCCGTATGGCGTGGTAAAAGACTTCTATCAGGCCGGGGTCATCCCCGTTGCCCATGCCATCCTAGGTCTCTTCATGCTGATGCAACTCATCAAGATTAGCCAGCGCATCGACGCGACGAGCACCCTTCCCGCCGTGAAGGATATCGTATTCCTCGTGGTGACCTACTGCATCCTCAGCTACTTCATCGACAACGCCCTCGACCTCGTTTCCGCCATCTACAGCATCTTCAACGACCTCGTTGGTAACGTGTCGGACAAGCTGCAATCGAAAAACTGGTATGAACCCGGAATCGAGATGACCAAGGACGATGCGGCCGATGCCACGTTCGGCGGATGCTTCCTCCTTTTGATTTTCGGACTCATTTCATGGGCGGTCGGACTCGTTTTTTATGCGGTCTCAATGGTCGTTGCCCTCGGGCGTTCCGTTCAGCTCTATGTCTATGCCGCCTTCTCTCCGATTCCCATTTCCCTTCTCGGCTTCGAGGAGACGAAGCAAATCGGAATCGGTTACCTCAAGAACTTTGCGGCAGCAGCCCTCGCAGGCGTGGTCATGGTTCTCATCCTCTACCTCTACCCGCATCTTGTGACCGCCCTCGCGGTTTCCGGTGGATTGGGAAAGGCTGAGATGCTTGGTCTCGCACAGGGCGTAGAAACATTCGACTCGTTCGGTGTCATCATCAAGACTATCGCCGTTCTCATCACGACCATGATGGGGCTTGTAAAGTCCGGCTCTTGGGCGAAGGAAATCCTCGGCGCATAGACGCTTACCGAAAACCTGCTACCGCTCACCGAAGGGGCGTGCCGAAACCGGTGCGCCCCTTCCCCTTAATAAGTTATTATTGGGAGCCAAGCGAAGGCTTCCGATGGAAAGGAACACGCTATGGCATATAACACACCGGAAACGGTTGCCGACTACCTAGCCCGCTTCCAGATGGAGATAACCCATCGTGGAAAGGGCACCTTCACTCCCGACCATGTGAAGTATTCCCTCACCATTGCGAGCGGCGGGAAAGACTTTTTCACGACCTTCGAGTCGAACCCTCATGTTCACGGCGAACCCACCATCACGCAAGTCTTTGGTGCCCTCGCATCCGATGCGATGGTTGTTCGCGACTACGGGATGGAGAGCGTTACGGTCTCGATGGTTGCCTGACCTATGAGTTAAATGCTTACTCTGGCGCACCTGCCGCCGCCCATCGCGCGTCCTACCCCCTTGTGGAGTTCTACGATACCTCGCAGGATGCCGCACGCTTCCCGGGCGGGCAGTTCGTCTCTCGCTACTACATGACCGACCTGCTTGAGGACAATTCCATTGCCGTCTCCCTCGACACGATGCTCAAGAACGGGAACCAGTTCTCCCTTGATGGCGGCATCCCCGCTTGGACGGTTGAAGGCGATGACCTTGCGAAGGTGAACGGCTTTCTCAAGAAAAGCTGCATGGAGTTTAGCGGCTCCCTTCCCGGTGACGAAAAGGATGAGGACAGCTACTCCCTTTCGGGGGAAGCGAAGGATGCCACTGCATCCCGTAATGGGCTGAGCAGAAACCAGATGGGGATTGAAGAAAAAGCTGCCGAGTGCAAAGAAGCCGCGACCGTCCTCGCTAACGGGAACGCCCTTTAGGCGCTTTCGGCAAGAAAGGAGAAATGAACATGGCAGAAGATTTCGGTGACAGCACGGGAAGCGGCCTTGTGAATACCGCAGGGCAGGCCGCAAAAGAGGTCGTTCAGGCCGTCGTGACAAAGGGTGCGGGCATCGGAGGAAAGGGCGGTGGCGGTATCTCCCTCTCCGGGGAAGCCAAGGACATGATGGCAGCTTCCAAACAGCTTGCAGGCGCATCTGCCGCACCTTCCCGCGAGCATCTGGTCGCAAAGCCCGACCTCTCCCGTTAGATAGAACCACAGAAAGCCAGCAAACCGCACAACCAGAAACACAGAAAGGATGATTGCCATGCCAGATAACGACTTCTGGATTGGGCAGGAGCAGATTCCCGTTGACCTCTCCCTCCTGCTCACCTACCACAACGATGAGGACTACTGGTACGCTCCGGGGGAGTATGCGCTCAGGGTCTATACCGTCGATACCCTGAACACCAACTTCGCCCGTCCCTGCTTCGCGCTCGGTGAGCGCACGTCCGACCCGGAGATGGAGGATGTTTCCGGTGCTATCGAGAACACCCTCCACGAACTTCTCGATTCCGGTGCGACCCCCGAGGACGTGTACCGCATCATGGGACTCGTTAAGGAGAGCGAACTTTCCCCCGAGACCAAGGAAGCTGACAGCTATCTTCCCATCGACCTCGGCTATTGCATCGACGGAAATATCGTCTCCTATGAAGCGGTGCCGGAGGGCGTTGCGACGGTGCCTGAAAACGCAGACTACCCACGTTACGCGGAAGCGATGGAGAGCCATGTGCCGCTTCCCATCGCTACGCAGATTGCCAAGCATGATTTCTCTCACAGGCAGGCGGATATCCTCATGGAAGCCGCCCGCAGCCCGCACGTCTCGCCCGAGACGCTTGAGACGATAGCCGACAAGACCCTTTCGTCCGGTAAGATGCGCGGTCTTCTGGATATCGCTTCTGTCGGCAAGAACCCCCTCGATTTTCGCAATATGGACGAGCAGACACTTAAGGCGGCTGTTTCCGTGCTGTTCCACGGCGGCAAAGACCTCCCCGTGACGGAGCTTGGCCTTGCGCAGCTGCGTTCGGTAGACCTCGCGCTGATGGACGGGGCTTCCCCCGCCGAAGCCATGCGTGCAGCCGAGAAGTCTGCATCCGCCGAGCCGGAAGCGCCTGTCGCATCTCTCGCATCCGAAGCCCGCGACGCGAAGGCTGCTCGCACCGAACTCGATAGCCAGTCAGAGACGAAGGATGCCCCGACACGCGCGGAAAAGGCAGATGGCTCCCTGTGACAAAGCCGTTTCATGGGCAGAAAGGAGGACACCTATGACACCTGACGGAAAAACATTCGACCCGGAAACCGTTACCGACAAACAGCTCGTTCAGTACGAACAGGCCATCGACCGTGGCCTAACCGAAGCCGACGCGATGCGCCTGACCGAACACGAGTACAACGGCTTTCAGGCCAATGCCATCATCGCCGCCGCGCTGAATCCAGCGTTGGGAGAAGACGTGCTGGATGCTCTCGCGACCCCCAAGTACACCGCAGCGCAGATGACGGCCATCGCGAAAATCGCCATCAGGGGCGGAGACTTCGCACGCTTCCTAGACCCGCAGATGGACGCACGGCGCATGGAAGCCGCCTATCTGGTCGTGGCGCACGGTGGGAGCGACTTGCCTGTGGAACATCTCTCCCGCTCCCAGCTGCTCACCATCAACAACATCCTCTTGCAAGACCTTCTCCCCTATGAGACCGTCCGCGCCATCGCGAAGCCCGCGTTTACCCCTGAGAGCATGGAGGTCATCGCCGCCGCCATGGAAAACGCACGTCATGACCCCTATACCGGTGAGCACTCGCTGACCGAAGCGCAGGTGGCGCGTATCATGAACCCGGAATACAGACCGGAGCAGCAAATCGCGCTTCTTACCGCCATGCGCGGGCAGACCCCGGTTGCAGACCTGAGCGATGCGGACTTTGCGGAGCTGTTCCCGGCTTCCCTTTCCGTAGAGCAGATGAGCGCCTGTGCCTATGCCGTGAACCGGTGCGGGTATAACGCGCCACTTCTCATGATGACCATGCAGGCGTGCGCGGACATGAACGCGCAACAGCTCATGGCCGTCTTCGATGCAACGGCGGCAGAGTTTTCCGATGCCACTATGGCAAAGGTCTCCACAATCCTTATGCACACTCCAACCCTTACCTCCCAGCAGATGCGCTACCTGCTCGCGGAAGCTAGGGACGGTACCCCGTTTCCGGCTCTGGAATCCATGAAGGAGCATCTGCTGGCACAGGCGGAACCCGAGAAGGCACAAGTTGCCGAAACCGGTGTCAAGTCCGAGTCCCGTGACATGGCATCCGGCAAGGAAGCGCTTGCGGAGCAGGCGGGACTCGATGGCACCCAAAAAATCAATCAGAACAAGGAGATGGAATAGATGACCGATAATTTCAAGGAGATAGGTTCCCTGTTCGGCAGGGAAGGCGCGGGCGCAGGCTTCGCCAAGCAGACGGATAAGGAATCCTTCACCTATGCCTTCGCTTGGCCGGAGGGGGATACTTGGGCAACCCTCACCGGATACCTAAATCTCGATGAGCAGCCGGAGGAGTACGTGCGCCGCGTGCTGCAAGACGGCGGATTCCGCTCCGATTGGGGCAACCCGGATTACGACCCCATCGGTGATTTCAAGGAGACAGCCGGTGACGAATACCGGATTCCTCTCCTGAAAGTCCTGCTCCGGGAGCAGCTGGAAAGCCGCTACGAGGTCGCAAACCATTTTTCGACGATGAACCGCGCCCGCGTGGAGCTTTCCGCCTTTATCCAGAACGAAGGCGGCGCACCGCTTCCCGAAGACGCGCTCGGTACTCCCGAAGAACAGGGTATCCGTGCCATGCTCATCGCCACCGGCGAACCTCCGCGCGAGGTGACCCTTCTGCCGGATAAAAACGGCTCCACCTTACTACACCGTTCTAAACGGCGATATCGTAGCCGTGGGCTTCGACCCAGAGACAGGGGAGAGCCGGTCGCTCACGGATGGAGAGACTGCCCGCGTGGAAGGGTACTTCACCGTTATCAGTAGACCCGGAAGCGGGGCGAAAGCTGTCGATGATATCCGGCACGGTATCACTCCGGACAGCTACGACATTTCCGTGGAGAGCCACGACTGCACATCCGGCAGGAACGCGCTCGCGGCGGATGCACCCGCAAGGGATGCGCCCGGAAAGGATGACCAGAACATCGGATAGAACCCGAAGTGACAAAAAATTGAAAGACAGGATGCCGCATCCCATATGGGAGCGGCATCTCCACAAATGCGAAAAAGACGGGAGGTGCGAATGATGAAAGCAGAAAAAGGCTCCGAGATTATCACGACCATCTGCGAGTACGAGAACTCCGTGGCGATGCCGGATAATGAACATCTCGACACGTGCGGCATCGCCCGCCTTAAGGATGGGAACGGAAATGTAAAAGCACAAGAAGCCTATGCGAACAGATGCAGCGAGTACCTGCGGTTCGGACACGAAGTCGACCTTGCCGCCTGCGGCGCATACAGCCCCTACGATGCCCTGAAAGTCTGCGACACACCGGAGATATTCTTGAAGACCGGGTTCGAGCAGCGCCCCATGCTCTACACGCAGAAGCATCTCTTTCAGGCTCTCACGCCGAAATCCGATTACAACCCCCACCGGCACGGCTTCTCCATCGAACAGGTAAAGCGCTTTCCCGAGCTTCTTGCTTCCCCGGTGGTTCTAGCCAACAGCCCGACCAGGGACGATGTACTGCTTGCCATCCTTCTCGCGACCGATGCCTACGACACCCCGCTCATCGCGGGCATCAAGCCGGACGGCACGGGAAACTACGGGGAGCGCGAAGTGGAGACGAATATGGTCTTGAGCGTCTACAGCAGGCAGAACTTCATCCGTTACTTCGCCCTGTTACGGGATATGGATGCCTTCGTGTTCGTAAGCGGCAGGAAAATCGAAGCGCTCGAAGACCTATCCGGGCTTCCACTTGCTAAAAATTGCTCCGGTCTCGATATTGACAGGATTCTGCAACGCCCGAAGTGCCTTGGATAGATAAGGGTCAGGAGATTTCAAAGCATGTTCTTCAAGAAGAAAAAAGGGAAAACACCGAAAACCTCGAACAGGAAGGTCGTTCCTAGCATGAAGCCCATCGAAGAGCTTAGAACCAATAAGGATGTTGCCGAATGGTGCCGCGATTTTCTGCGCATCACGGACGAGCTTTCGCCAGAGCTTGCGATTGCCGACCGTACGGAACGCAACTATCTCATGGCGCTCGTCGGGCTTCTCGTGGAATGGTTTCCGCGCAAAGACCTCTCTTTGAAAAGCCTAGCCGTACTCCTCTCCCTTGCGGAAGCGCGTGAGAACGATGAGAACTTCAAGTCCGCCCTCGACCTTATGTTCGTCCAAATTGAAAAAGGGAAAACATACAGTTATGTAGCGGAATACCATCAGTATCTTTGGGTGCCGAGCACGTTCAAGCGAAACTCCGACGGCGTGAAGCCCGCCGACTGCGGGGGACTTTCCGCCGACGAGGACT
>OLNT01000830.1_pt1 | contig 18662 bp, 14 predicted proteins | sample 1672641 | NCBI WGS metagenome assembly OLNT01 (sample SAMEA3136708, study PRJEB25190) | human gut metagenome
GATAACGACCGATAACGACCGATAACGACCGATAACGACCGATAACGACCGATAACGACCGATAATGCCATCGAAACTTTAACTAAGAGATGGGGCAACATGAAAGATGGCACCGTGATGACATTGCGCGAGAATGGTCAGCTGGAAGCAAAACGCGCCAAAGGCGGTGTGCCCGAGAGCATCTGGGAAACCTATTCCGCTTTCGCGAACACCAACGGCGGGCTGATCATCCTCGGCGCAGAAGAAGGCCCAAAAGGAGAGGTAGAGTACGTCGGAGTCCCGAACCCTGAACAGCTCGTTAAGAAATTCTGGGACGGAGTGCACAATCCCTCGAAAGTCAGCGCCAACATTCTCACAGATGATTCGATCACCATTGAGACAATTAACGACTGCGACATTATCCGCATTCAAGTTCCTCGCGCCAACCGTCATTTGAGACCTATCTACATCTGCGGCAATCGGGAAAAGGGAACCTACCGTCGAGATGGCGAGGGAGATTATCGCTGCTCATCCGAAGAAATCGTTGCCATGATTCGCGATGCGAGCAACGAGCCGCTCGACGACACCGTGCTTGAAGAGTTCCCGTTAGATGCTCTTTCATGGGACACGGTAAGCCGATATCGAGCCGTGGTGTCAGCTGCCCGACCGAATCATCCGTGGCTCAAGCTCGATGATGAGGGGTTCCTCGTGAAGCTGAATGCCATTGGACGAACAAATGGAGAGGGAGAATTTCATCCAACACGTGCCGGTCTTCTCATGTTCGGTTTCGAGTACGAAATCGCAAAGGAATATGCGAACTACTTCCTAGACTATCGCGAAGCAGATCAAGAACGCCGATGGGCAGACCGCATCACATCGCAAGACGGAACATGGACGGGAAACCTTTTCGATTTTTGGACGGAAGCGCTACCGCGACTGACAAGCGGCCTTAAGAAGCCGTTTGCGCTCGACAACAATCTCCAGCGCATCGAAGACACCGAGATGCACGCCGCAATAAGAGAGGCACTCGCGAACGCACTCGTTCATTCGGACTACTATGGAAGAAGAGGCATCGTCGCTCTGAGATATTCTGACCGAATCGAAATAGCCAATCCCGGCAATTCACGCGTAGCGCTCGATGTGGTGAGAGCGGGCGGAATTTCAGATGCGCGCAATCCGACTCTGATGCGAATGTTCGGGCTTATCAGCGCTTGTGAGCGAATGGGAAGCGGATTCGATGTAATGAGCAACGCTGCGAAAGCGGCAAGCGCTCCCCCGCCCGAAATCGAGGAGCTTTTCAACCCAGACCGCGTAATGGTAAAAGTCTACACAGGGAAGCTGTCTGCGTTCTATCTTGACACCGACGCACCCAGCAATAGCTCTCCCTCCGAGACAAACCACACGCCGGCTTCTTCCAGCTCTGCCCAGCCATCCGTGCCCGCTCCACAACTTGCCCTCTCCCACGATCTCGCAAAAATCGTAGAAGTCGCCCAAGAAAAGGGAGGTTTCACACGTAGAGATGTTGAATCCGCATTGAACTGCGGGGCGACCAAGGCCAAGGGGCTCATCGCCGAATTGCTGGGCATGGGCATTATTGCGTCCGAAGGCTCAGCGCGCGGGACAAGGTACCGCTTACGCTAAAACAGGGGGCGGCTCGCCGCCCCTACAACTCGACGCGGCCGAACTCAGCCGAGATCTCGCTAGCCGCCACGAACCGTTGCGGAAAGTGATGCCTATGACCGTGCTTCGGCATCGCGGGCGGCCTCGCGCGGAGGCGCCCGAAGCTTTCGATCTGCGGCGGAATAGGTGGAAGCCAGATCTTCCAGCAAGATGCCAACGCTCAAACCGCATGGCACTGCCGACAACAAACTACCTGACAACTCCAACGCGAAACCGCAACGTTCAAAAATATCCTTTGCGGGGAAAAGCCACAGATCCGGAAAGCAGGCGAGCCCTTACAACTCGACCGAGAAGACCTCCGTCTGGTTGACCAGATCAAGCTCAAGCTGCAGCGCGGCGATCTCGTCCGCGACGGCGCGGTAGTCCGCCTCAGCCCGGACGACATCGTAGTTCGCATAGCGGTACTCGATGGGACCGCCGTTGCCGCTGCCGAAGTACCTCCCCGTCAAGCGTTCCTTGGGCTGCCGTGATGCGAGCCCGTTCAGACGGTCCTTACGTCCCGACAGCTGCGCGAGCAGGATAAGAGCCTCGTCGATGGTAATGCCCCGTTCGGGCAGGATCGTCTGCATGTTGAACCGGTGCAGGGCATGGCGAATGGCCCGCGCCTCGGCATCGATCTGCGCGACCTTCTCACGCACGGCCCCGTAGTCGTAAGCAGGAGGCTCGGCCGCCTCCCCTTCCGCAAGCACGTAGGTGCTCACCTCCTGCTCGGTCCGCAGGAGCCGATCCTTCTCGTCCTGCAATCTCCGCAGGTACTTGTTGGCACTAGCCGATGTGAATTCCACGCGACCACCTCTTCCTCGCGCCGACCATTCGATGGCAATCACCATACCAGGTGCCAGCAGTCGCATTCAACAGCCCCACTAGTCCGATTTGAGATTGATACTTTCGGGCTTTGCGGAATCACCTACGATCAACGGGGGTTTACGAAAGGGGCAACAAGTATACGTTCTCTCCATCCGTAGCGAGCTGGTGCGGGTGATTGTGCAGGTCGTTCACTGCCTCTAGGCTTCGTTTGAACGGAAGGATGTCGGGGGCTTTCGCATGCTGCAGCTTCTCCATGAGGACACGCGTTTGACCCTCGTTAAAATCGCCGACCCCCTTGCCTGCTTCCTCTAGGGCCTCATCAACGGGGGTCAGATCGCCCAGGGGCGTCTGCTTGATAAGGGCGCCTAGCCCAGCGAATGCCGCAGACACGCCCCCAAGCACCACCGCATCGGCCGAGGCCTTCGAGCTCTCCTCGATGGCGTTGTAACACTCGGTGTACAGCTTGCGATACTCGTTTCCATGGTCACTAATTTTTGTCGCTATTGCATTCAGATTTGCTTCGTCGAAGTTCTCGCTCAGCATAGGCTCCAGGAAAGCTGCGAACGAATACGTATAGGTTGCCAGCTGATACTCTTTCAGTCGATCAAGCACCTCATCGAGTCGACCACCTACAGCCAGGCGCAACTCCACAGGGCCCTTCTCGTTCACTTTGGTTCTTATCTGCGCGCGGAGGTGGATGATGGCCTGCTCGGATTCCTGCTTGATGTCAACAACTTTCATATGGGCATTTTTGCGCCAGATGTCGTTGTTCCAGTTATAGCGATACGCCTCAAGCACGTCTTCGAGCGTCTTCACGTTACCTCGCAGCTCAGCCTTATCTTTCAGGCGCATGTACTCGAACATCTCGTTGACAGTATCCTGGATGGCATCAAGCTTCTGATTAATCTGCGCAAGCGCAGCCGCCATGAAGAGCATCGTCGGATCATAGGGCATCGTGGCCACGGATTGGATAGAGCCTGAACCTATTTGGTGGAACCGGGCCTGCTGCAACCCCAAGCCTGGTTCGTTGTAAGAACCAATTAGCCCACCGACACTTTTATTGAGACGCGATATGTCAAGAAGATTTCCAGTCTTATCTGTAGCCTGCAGCAAAGTAGGCATATTGATCGTCGTTGTGATGGAGCGGAACATAGTCGGAAGGGAGCCGAGTCCAACACCCAAAGCCGCCACCTGATCTAGCGGAAGCTTGAAAGCACTGGCTGTATCGACCTCGATATCTGTCGCAGCTAGGTGGATTTCGACATTCGACAGCCGTCCTCGAATCTGCTCAGCGCCAAATCCATCGATCTCCAGGTCGTCACTACGATTATCCATTCTCCGCCCCTCCTGCTTCAAAGCCAATACACCCACAATAGCATCATACTTGCTGAATCCATGGCTGTCACTCGTTACCTAAAATGAAATAGCCCAATCGAGATACGAGCATCCGAATGCGCTGCAGCGTCACAAACCGTATGCATGTAAACCGCGGCAAAGCTGACCAGCCCTTGGGTATAATGAATGCACGAAAACTGGCCTGGAGGAGAATCACGCATGGCAGATATCACCAAACTTGAATCCGAGCTCTGGGAGGCAGCAGACGAGCTGCGCGCAAACTCGAAGCTCTCCAGCCAGGAGTACTGCATGCCGGTGCTCGGGCTCATTTTCCTGCGCTACGCATGGGGTCGCTTCAAGCGCGTAGACGAGCAGATCGACGCCGAGCGCGCGAAGATCGAGGGGCGCAAACCCCCGAAGAGCCCTGCTGACTACACGGCAAAGGGCGCGATGTACCTTCCAGAAAGGGCAAGATACGACCATCTGGTGAACCTCCCTGATAACGAGGATATCGGCAAGGCCGTGAACGATGCCATGGCCGCTATCGCCAAGGACAATCCGAACCTGCAAGGCGTCCTTCCCGACACCTACACCGAGCTCGGCAACGACATCCTGCGCGAGGTGCTGCGCATCTTCAACAACAAGGCGCTCGACGAGGACGGCGACGACATCATCGGACGCATCTACGAGTACTTCCTGAACAAGTTCGCGCCTTTGGTGGCAAGCGACGACGGCGTGTTCTTCACCCCTAAGTCGCTCGTGCGCATGATCATGAACATCTTGGAACCCGCGAAGGGCACCATGCTCGATCCCGCCTGCGGCTCGGGCGGCATGTTCGTGTCCGCAAGCGACTACGTGCGCGAGCACGGCGGCAATCCTGCCGCAACGATGATGTACTACGGGCAGGAGAAGGTGGACTACAACGCGAAGCTATGCCTAATGAACATGGCGGTCCACGGCATGCAGGGGCATATCAAATCGGGCGACGAGGCCAACTCCTTCTATCACGACGCGCACGAGCTTGAAGGCAAGTGCGACTTCGTTGCGGCTAACCCCCCGTTCAACGTGGACAAGGTGAAGTGGTCTCGCGCCACCGATGCCGGACGCCTGCCGCTCGGCACGCCGAAGGAGAACAAGAAGGGCGAGGTCTCCACGAGCGGTGCCAACTACCTCTGGATCAACTACTTCTACTCGTACCTGAACGACGACGGACGCGCCGGTTTCGTAATGGCGTCTTCTGCCACCGACTCCAACGCCGAGAAGCAGCAGAGGCGCAAGCTCGTGGAATCGGGCGACGTGGACGTGATGCTCTACGTCGGCAACAACTTCTTCTACACGAAGAGCCTTCCCTGCACCCTCTGGTTTCTCGACAAGGGCAAGCCCTACGAGCTGCGCGACAAGGTGCTCTTCATCGACGCGCAGCGCTACCACACTGCCGTCAGCACCACGCTGAACGAGTGGACGCCCTGGCAGCTGAAGAACCTATCTGCCATCGTGTGGCTTTATCGTGGCGAGCTGGACAAGTACACCGAGCTACTTGACGAGTACCGATCCTTTGCGGCAGTCTGCGCTCCCATGTTCGGGGACGAGGCAAGCGAGCTGCTAGACCTTTACGAGCCAGAGGATTTCTTGCAGGCCCACGAGGCCATGCTCCGCCATATCGAGCAGCAGAAAGCCGATGCTAAGGCGGAAGTGGAATCTCTTCCAAAGCGCGAGCAGAAGAGGTGTCGCGAGGCGTTGGAGAAGGAGACTCAGCGGCTGGAAGAGGCCGCAACCGTAATCGGCGATGCCGTCTGGCTCACCGAGAAGTTCGGGCTGGGAGAATACGTGGACATCGCAGGCCTCTGCAAGATCGCAACGCGGGAAGAAATCAAGGGCGACCAAAACGCCGACAAGAGCTCCTGGAGCCTCACGCCCGGCGCATACGTGGGGGTGCCTCCGGTAGAGGACGATGGCGTGGACTTCCACGAGCGCATGCACGAGATCCACGATGAGCTGCTTGTACTTCAAGCGGAGAGCAACAAGCTCATGGATACCATCTCCAGAAACTTCGAGGAGATGGGACTGTGAGTGTTCAGTTAAATGAAATATGCGAGCTTATTGTCGATTGTCCTCACTCAACCGCAACTGACGAAGGTGCAGGGTACCCACTCATCAGGACACCAAATATCGGTCCGGGATACTTCAATCTTGAAGGGGTGCATCGTGTCAGCAAGGCTGCTTATGACAAGCGAAATCTTAGAGCTATCCCTCGACCAAACGATCTCATCCTGGCAAGAGAAGCGCCTGCGGGAAATGTCGCGATAATACCTGATGGTGCAGAGTTTTGCCTTGGCCAGCGAACTGTTTTGATTCGGCCTGACGCGAGCAAAGTTTATCCTTTGTTCCTCAATTACTACCTCAACGCACCTGAGCAAAGGCACAAACTGCTTCGCAACGCAAACGGAGCGACCGTTTCGCATGTGAACATGCCAATTATTAGAAACCTTTCAGTTGACCTTCCGTCAGTAGAAGCGCAAAAGCGCATTGCAAGTATTCTCGGCGCTTACGACGCACTCATTGAGAACAACCGCAAGCAGATCAAGCTCTTGGAGGAGGCGGCGCAGCGCCTCTACAAGGAGTGGTTCATCGACCTTCGTTTCCCGGGGCATGAGACAGCTACCATTGATCCGCAAACGGAACTCCCCGAAGGGTGGAGCAGATCTGCTCTCGGAAGCTTTGCTCATGTTGTTATGGGGCAAAGTCCTAAATCTGAGTATTACAACAATGAGCAAAGAGGAATGCCTTTTCACCAAGGTGTAGCAAGCTATGGGTTTAGATTCGTTGTAGACCATACATATACTGAACATGCACCAAAAATTGGAGAAGCCGGAAGCATTTTGTTCAGCGTTAGAGCACCTGTTGGAAGAATCAACCTCACGAGAAGCGAAATCGCAATCGGTAGAGGTCTTTCTGCTATCAACCACAAGAATGGTCTTCAAGGATTGTTGTTATACAGGCTGAAGAACAGATTTTTCAAAGATAACCTAGTCGGCAACGGTTCTATCTACTCAGCTGTTTCAAAAGACGAGCTATTACAGACACAATTTGTTATAGCGCCTTCTGCGATCGAGGAAGAATTTGATCGTTTAGTTGCTCCTATCAATTCGAAAATTGATGCACTAGACAAATCATGCATAATCGCAAGCGAGGCGCGAGACCGTCTACTCCCAATATTTATGGGAGGCGAAATCGAAATCTAGCCATGTCAGATAAGGTATTCCAAATAAAACTCAACGATGACCTTATCGAATACTTTAATGAGGTCGTTTCCGAGCATGATTACTTATCCCTTAGAAAGACCTTCGAGGGGAAGAAATACAACGGCATAAATGCCTGGGACTGTATCTGCTCGTGCATGGATCGCATAAGATTCACGGTTCGCTATCTGAACGATATAACCTTAGAGATGTCGAATCAGTATGGCAATGCATTTAACTTCATGGACTTCATGAACAATTCGGCAGTCGTCATTGATGCCGTCGATATGCTGGCAGACATTTTCGCGGTTAGTCTCGCTGAAGAGGATGCGGAATGCCGCATCTTTAGACAAAGAGGCGATGACAATAAGGGAACCGATAAAAGGTACTTCCAGTTTCTACGATCGCTATGCGTGGTTCACCCTGTAGATACCAGCCGCCACAAGCGATATCAGCAAGACCAAGATTTCCTGACTTGCCCTTACATCCGCTGGAATTCCGGTCTTCTGGCAGCGATGCTGAACGATGCCGCTGATCTGCATGCGAAAGTATATGACAACCTTCCGAATTCCATAGGTAACTACATCCCGATATACATGTCCCAGATATTCGAGTACGTGAAGTACCGGTACGGGTTGATCACCAAAGTCGCTGGTGGCATCAGAAAATACCATGCCTCATATATCGAAGAGCTTCGGAATAAGGCAGTCCCTGGAAGAGCTGAGACCGAGTCCGAGCAGGATTACCTTATGAGGCTAAAAACCGAGCATATCGAAAGGCTCGGTGGAGGGTTCGACTACATCTACGATTACGTCATCTCGATTCTTGACTTCAATCCAACGAATCCTGACAACAACGGTGCAGTGGATCGCTACAAGAATGCATGGAGGCGAGCGATAGATTTTGAGCTGAACGCACTTCGCAACGTCTCGTACGAGGGATTTGAAAACTGCGGCGTCTATAGCGATAGCGAAGGCGACGCCTTGATCGATCAGCTATATTACTGCCATTGCGATTGCCCTTCATTGAGAGGGTTTTCATATGAGCTCAGCAAGCTGCACTATCTTGACGGAACCTATGGGCCTCAAGATGCAGCCTGGGGTCGTGCGATGCTTCGAGAGCTCGTTCCGGTTCTGTCTGAATACGTCTCATTCGAGGGAAAACTCACAGATTGGGAGCTCTATGTGCTTTCCAATATCGCGCTGTACGAGCTTGCGCTAGACAATCCAAGCGTCCTCAATGACTCCATTCCGCTGGACCCGCTTTTCCGCAGGATCGAAAGCACCGAGGAAGGAAAGGTGCCAAATGCCTAAGTCAAGATATTCAGAGGAGGCAGCCGTCCAGATACCGGCTGGCGAGTTGCTTAAAGACAAACTCAAATGGGATGTCTTCTATTGCTACGACGAGGAAAAGCTCGGCCCCGACGGCACGCTCGGGCGCAATTCGTACGAGGAAGTGCTGCTGGAGCGCGACCTCATGAACGCCCTTGTCGAGCTGAACGAGCATCTGTCCGAAGACGAGTGCGCACAGGCCCTCACCTCTCTCAAGGAGGTCTTCGTCGGCGACACCCTGCTCGCCACCAACGAGAAGAAATACCGCATGCTTCGCGACGGCATCCCCGTAGACCGCAAGATGCCCGACGGGAGCACGCGCACCGATCGCGCCACGGTGTTCGACTTCGAGTTCCCGCAGAACAATCACTTCGTGGCCGCCGAGGAGCTTTGGGTGAAAGGTCCCATGCACAGGAGGCGCTGCGACCTCGTGGGGTTCGTGAACGGCGTGCCGCTCCTGTTCGTTGAGTTCAAGCGCCACGACAAGGACGTGTATGTGGCTTATCGCGACAACTACACCGACTACCAGGACACCATCCCGCAGATCTTCTACTACAACGCGATGGTCATGCTCTCCAACGGCCTTGAGTCCAAGGTCGGAACACTCGGCAGCCCCTACGAGTTCTTCCACGAGTGGAAGCGCTTGCGCGAGACCGACTCCGGTAGCGTCGCCCTTGAGACCATGCTCATGGGTATCTGCAAGAAGGAGAATCTGCTCGACCTGTTTGAGAACTTCATACTGTTCGACCATTACGACAGCCCTGCTGCGAAGATCCTCGCCAGGAACCATCAGTACCTCGGCGTGAACGACGCCGTCGAGGCCTACAAGGACCGCGAGATCCGCGACGGGCGGCTCGGCGTGTTCTGGCACACGCAAGGCTCCGGCAAGAGCTACTCGATGGTTTTCCTCGCAGAGAAGATCAGGCGCAAGTTCGCTGGATCGCCCACCTTCCTCGTGCTCACTGACCGCGAGGAGCTGGACAAGCAGATCAGCGAGACCTTCGAGAGCTGCGGATGCCTGGCTGGTGTGCCCGCAGAGCGCTGCCGCGCCACGAGCGGCAAGAACCTGATCGAGAAGCTGAACGGCAATCCCAGCTACGTGTTCTCGCTCATCCAGAAGTTCAACCAAGACGACGTGGAGGCGATATGCCCGGACCACGATATCGTTATCCTGTCCGACGAGGCGCACCGTTCCAACAACGGCATCTGCGCCGAGAACATGATGCGGCTTCTGCCGACGGCGTCCAGGATCGGCTTCACCGGCACGCCTATCCTCGAATACGACAACCTCACCAGTCGCACCTTCGGCGGCTATGTTTCCATCTATGACTTCAACCGCGCGGTGGAGGACGGCGCGACGGTTCCGCTCTTCTACGAGAACCGTTCCGACAAGCTGAGCATCGAGAATCCCGAGCTCGATGAGGAGCTCATGGATGCAGTGGAAGCGGCCGACCTTGACGATGAACAGACCGAGAAGGTCGAACGCGAGCTCTCCCACGGCGTGCACGTGATCATGTCCGAGCCTCGCCTGCGCGAGATCGCCAAGGACTTCGTGAACCACTACTCGGGCATCTGGGAGTCCGGCAAGGCGATGTTCATCTGCGTGAACAAGGTCACCACGGTGATGATGTTCAACTACGTCCAAGAGTACTGGGCAGAGGCGATCAAGGCCGAGGAGAAGAAGCTGCGCGACATGGGCCAGCAGGAGGCGCTTGAGCAGCAGAGGAAGATCGATTGGATGAAATCCACCGAGATGGCGGTCGTCATCAGCCAGGAGCAGAACGAGATCGCGAACTTCGAGAAATGGGGCCTCGATATCCGTCCTCATCGGATGAAGATGGAGGAGCGTCGCCTGGACGACGAGTTCAAGGATGCGGACAACCCGCTGCGCGTCGTGTTCGTCTGCGCCATGTGGCTCACCGGCTTCGATGTTAAGCCCCTTGCGGCTATGTACTTCGACAAGCCCATGAAAGCCCACGGCCTCATGCAGGCGATCGCCAGGGCAAACCGTGTGAGCGAGGGCAAGAGCAACGGCCTCATCGTCGACTACATCGGCGTGGTGAAGGCGCTCAGGAAGGCGCTGGCAGACTACACGAGCGACGTGCATGGCAAGCAGGGCGATGACCCCGTCATCGACAAGGACGAGCTGATCGTCCGGATCTCGTCCCTCACGCGAGAGATAGAGCTCTTCCTGGAGGACCAGGGGTTCGACCTGGAGGTGCTCTTCACCGCCGAAGGCTTCGAGAAGGTGAACCAGATTAAGAACGCCGCCGATGCCGTTGCCGTCACCGATGAGGCGAAGAAACACTTCGGCATCATGGCGCGCGAGCTGTTCAAGATGTACAAGTTCGTGACCAGCAAGGAGGTCGAGCCGAGCAACGTGAGGTCGCATAATGCGATACGGGCCATCTATGCTCAGCTGAACAAGCGCGTGGAGAAGGCCGACACCACGGATCTCATGGTCGAGCTCCAGAAGATCGTGGACGATCACATCGTAGTTAGGACCACGGGAGAGGAGCAGAAGTCGGGCACCCGATTCGACATAAGCGGGATAGACTTCTCGCGCTTGTCGCAGGAGTTCGCCAAGGCGAAGCGCCCGCACCTGTTGCTGGACGACCTCCGGAGCGTCATCGAGGAGCGGCTGGCGATCGCATTGAAGGAGAACCCGCGTCGCATCGACTTCTTCGAGAGGTACGAGCAGATCATCGAGAGCTACAACTCGGAGCAGGACAAGGCGAGCATCGAGAAGACCTTCAATGACCTGATGAGGCTTTCGCAAGAGTTGGACGAGAAGCAGAAGGAATGGATTCGCGAGGGTTTTGAGAACCCGCAGCAGATGACCGTCTTCGAGATGCTGTTCAAGGACGAGCTTACCAAGAGCGAAATCAAACAGGTTAAGGAGATTGCCACCGAGCTCGTTAAGACGATCAATGACAGGCTCGCTGAAATGGTCAGATGGACGGAGAAGCCCGAGACGCGAGAGACGATTCGCCTCATCATCAGAGATAAGGTGTGGACGCTACCCGAACGTCCTTATCCCGAAGAGGATCTGCCCCGCCGCATTGATGAGATATTTAACTACTACTACTCGATGGCACAAGCGGCATAGTTCGCTCATTCGAAAATTAAGGATGCGCTGCATCCGAGTAAACCTTTTGCAAGTCGACAACGGGTAAGGAAAGGCATAGGACATGGCAAGTTCGATTGAAGTTAACAAGAAGAGAGTGTGCGACTTTCTCGCAGAGGGCAAAGAGCACAAGTTCATTATTCCCGAGTACCAGCGTCCCTACGAGTGGGACCAGGAGCAAGTCGACACCCTGTTCGACGATCTCTGGGAGTTCTCGGCCAGCGACAAAGATGAGAGCGAGGACTACTTCCTCGGCTGCATCGTGTTCTTTGAAAACGAAGGGGAATACGAGATCATCGACGGACAGCAGAGGCTGACTTCACTCTTCCTGTTCCTAAGGGCAATCTACGCAGCCCTAGAGTCGGGAGAGGAATCCAAGCAGTCCAAGAACTTCATGGGCAAGATCGAAAAGTCCATCTGGCCGGAAGATGATCTGACAGGAGAGGTTTTCAAAGACAGGACTCTGCTCGAATCGAGGGTCGTGGACTCGCAGTTCGGAGATGTTCTGACTGACATTTTGACTACCGGATCAGCAGTCGACGGGCATGAGGATCACTATTCGGAGAACTTCAGGAGGTTTCAGTCCCGCTTCAAGGAAGCCGCCGCCGAGAACAGCCTCTCGATCTACCAGTTCCTCAACGACATCACAAAGCATGTGATCATCTTCCCAATCCAGGCTGATACCCAGGAGACCGCTTTGAGGATCTTCTCCACCCTAAACGATCGTGGTCTTCCTCTTTCAGATGCCGATATCTTCAAGGCAAAGATATATGGCTTTTTGGACGATGCTCAAAAGGAGCAGTTCATCAAGGAATGGAAGGCGCTAGACGAGCGCGCAAACGAGTCTGGCGAGAGCATCCAGAGGCTCTTCTATTACTACATGTTCTACCTCCGTGCCCAGGAAGAAGACGTCAGCACGACCACGCCGGGCGTGAGAAGATACTATGCCGAGAATAAGTTCTCCCGACTCAAAGATCCGACTCTGATGGACGACCTCAACGCCATGATGGACGTTTGGGAAGTCGTGAATGCGCGGATGACGGACGAGGAGAAGTCTTGGACCAGAAACACAGAGATTCGCAAGACCCTCGACACCCTAAACATGTATCCCAACGAGTTTTGGAAGTACCCTGTCACTGTTTATTATCTGGAGCACAGAAACGTAGAGGGATTCGAGGATAAGTTCCTTGCCTTCCTGAAGAAGCTCGCTGCCGAGATGTTCGCGAAGTTCCTCAAGACTCCAACAGTCAGCGCAGTTAAGCCTGGCGTCATGAAACTCAACGCGTCGATTCTCAAAAGCGATACCCCTGAGTTCGAGTTCGGCGATGTTGACTGGAAGTCGATCCGAGATCAGATCAAGCTTCCCAACAAGCGCTCGTTCAGAATGCTGCTTGCGCTTCATGCCTACACAGAGCAAGGCGACCTACTGCCCGCCAAATGGGAGATTGAGCATATTTTCCCAAAGAAGTGGCAGTCGAGTCATTTTCCCACGTATGACGAGTCAATCGTGAACGAGAAAATCGAGCATATCGGGAACAAGGCCCCCTTCGAGAAGAAGCTTAACATCGTAGCAAGTAACGGATACTTCGAGAAGAAACAGAAGGAGTACGAGAAATCGAAGGTCGAGGTTACCAGGGTCTTGTCAGAAAAGTCACCTGCATCTTGGGAGCTCCCCGATATAGATGAGCGGGACGTGCGTGTCACTGATGCGATAATAGAGACGCTCAAGAAGTGGAGTGGGAATTATCAGGCCAGCACAGAAGATGCCTCGACGCCGATCATGAGCGATGAAGATGCCGAGGCTCTGAAGGCGCTGAAAGAGAAGTACGGCGATTCGATTCTGGGCGAGTGGGCTAGCCATCAATCAGAAGAATGATGTGTTTGGCAATAGCAAAGTCGACTTTTGGCCTGACAAAATTCGACACTTTGGCAGTGCCGACCGTTTTCCTATCGTTTTCCCAACATAAGCGAATCTCCCATCCGCTTGCTCTCACCTCCGAACTCCACCAGCCACCCATGATGGACTATCCGATCTATGGCCGCCGCCGCGAGCTTCTCATCTCCCAGCACGGTGCCCCATTTGCCGAACTCGATGTTGGTGGTGAGTATGAGGCTGCGGCGCTCGCAGCAGCTGGAGATAACTTGGAACAACAGCCGCGCGCCCTCCGGGTCTATGGGGATGTAGCCGAACTCGTCGAGTATCACCAGGTCGCTCTTCTCAATGTCGGCCAGGTACTTGTCGAGCGCTTCCTCGCGGCTTGCCTTCAGAAGCGAGAGGACGAGACCCGCCGTGCCGAAGAACCTCACGGTCCTGCCGGCGCTCACGGCAGCCGACCCCACCGCTATGGCCAGGTGCGTCTTGCCGCGTCCGGTCTGGCCGTGGAACGCGAAGTTGAGTAGTAACCCGCTCCGGTACCAACAATCAGCAAAATCCGGTACCACCAGTCAGCTGGCTTGGTACCCCGGGTAGGATAAATTGGTACCGGCACGCATCGAGCCTAGAATTCCATGACAGCGTGCCCAAGCTGTTCTCGCCCACCAGAAAGGTGCATGGCTGAGAGAACTTAACGGTCTCGCAGCTAACGTTCCTGTAGTTGGTCGCCGTGATTTCAAGTATGAACATATCTCACTCCTATCAAAAACTTGCGTTGTTTAGCCGTTTTGATACAAAGCCGACAGATGAAAGTAGAGTCAGCTCATAGGGTGCGGTCTTCGAACATCTGCCATTCTCGTATTTGCCATCAACGACGATGTTCGCTTGCTGTCTGCTAATTCCTTAAACAGATCGTCCACATAGGCTTGATCTGGACTTCACTAAGCTACCCTGCTATGTTCTCGATTAAGCTATTAGCCCACTCCACAGCATCCCCCACGTCCTGGATAACAGCAAGCCCTTCCGCTGCTTCAGCATACAGCGATTCCCAATTCGTGCCGACTTCAACAACAGGAGGCCATGCCTGTTGGCCTCGGTAGGCGAAGAGACGCTCGCATGTCGAACGCGTCTCTGCAAGATTGACATCGCCCTTCTGGAAGATCAGTTGAAGGTCCACAAGATCGTGAGCGCGCCTGGATCCTTCCTCGGACAGGCCGTGCAGCTTCTGGGAGATCTGGTGGCTGAGTCGCATGACGGGAATGGCTGAAGGCGGATCGAATCCGAGGGCCTCGAAAAGCCTAGTTGCATCTTGCGGAACAATCATGTCCGGATCGTCAGCATCGCCGATCTCGTTGTGCCCCACTTCGAGAGAAACCGTCACCCAAGATTTGCCCAGGTAGCTCAACTTCACGTCATAGGGCTGCATGACGTAGCTTGCGGGCACCCCGGCGGGCGTCGCGGGCTCTCTTCTGACAGCAACCCCCGTAAAGCCCTGCCATCCTTTTTCGAGCGCGTCGCCCAGCGCACCGATGTACTCCTCGATATCGGATGCCCTGGCAGTGTCGAGATCCTCGCTGAAGCGGGTTCCCTCATCGCCGAACCGGAGCTTTAGGGCGCTCCCGCCCTTGACGGCACCATCCGGCAGCATCTGCGCTACCACGGCATCCGCCATAACCGTGCGCGCTTGGACGAAATCTTGGCCGCGTCCTGCGATTCGCTCAATCGCAATATCGAGGTTCCTGCGACTGTTCGGCCTCTTTGGCATCAGACTGTCACCTCCCTATCGAGCTTCTCTGCCTCGTCTTTCCTCAATAGGCCTTGCCGCCAGGCTTCCCAAACGGCCTCCCGAAGCCTATCGGGCATGATCTTGCCCACGCAGGAGCTGATGGCCGCCCCGACCGTCTGTGAAGGTATGCCCTCGTACTCGGTGACGTCTTTGGCATCCTCTCGCTGTACCACCTTCATTCCCTCGGGTAGCTTTCTGCGGATGCGCCTTGGCGTGCCGATGTGCATCTTGGCGGGATTAGTGGGGCAAAGCGCGAACATGGCGAGGACAGATTCGCCGTAGAGGTATGCACCGGGACCCGCCAGAGCAACGCTCTCGGCGTAAGGATCAAGATTGCCGGGAACGTGGTGCTTAATGCGGTAGACGCCGCGCCCAATACGGGTCAGCCTTCCATCGGAGGTAAAACGGGACAGCTCCTTATCGGAGACCCCCATCCTTGCCGCTTCATCCCGGGTCACAATCCCGTAGTTATCGGCTGCTACTTCGTATATTTCCTCGTATTTGCTCATGCCAAAACCTTACCATATTTGGGAAGGTTTTGACATGAGCAATAATAGGGATCTGTTTCAAATAACGCTTTAAGTCCGACGATCGCGCATGAAGTCCATTGCAGAGCCATAGTCCTTCACGATGGCAGGAATGCCATTGATATCTCGCACGGTATAGCCAAATGCATCCTTCGCAATTCAACTACAGAAAACACCTGTAGCGCTGAAAGGCGTTCTGCGCAGAAGCAGAAACGACGACGCGTTCATCGCCAGGGCCGACGCGCACTCCAAACAGACCATGGTGCAGTTGTATGGCAATCACCGCAACTGATGGTAGAGGCATTCGGGTTAAATGCAAGAAGATAGTCAAGCGGAACATCCAAGACATCGGCGACTGCCTTCATGCGCTCACGCTGCTTTTCACTCGCGCTCTTGACCCTTTCAACGAATTGCATATCGGTCACAAGTTGAATGGGAACATGCGCTGCATTTGCAAGCTCTTTGTTCGTATGAACAGTCTTGCCGTGATCCACAGCAAACGAAAGGTTTGTCATCGGTTTGCGTATGAGAACATTCGACCCGCAGATCGGGCAGTCCGCCAAAGGTTCGTCTGGATCATGATCACTTGAGGGCACAGGCGCTAGGCGCGTAAGCCCAGCTGGAGCCGTATTGTTCGAACACCTGCACGCAGCTGCCTGATCACGATTGAAGGCTAGCGCCTTTAATCGATCGGTCGAAATATGGTAATCATGGAGCATTTTTTGGACATCCGGGCTATCCCAATCAGAACCGCACTGATCATGAAACCAAAGAATTCGCTTCAGTGAGCTAAAGTCTGACAAACCTAGCAACAAGAGGAACAATCCGAGATGGTCAACCATGTACTTATTTAGTTCCATCATATCCGTGTCGTCAAGCTTGCCTTCTGCGTGCATATCTTCGACCGGACCATTCCTGAAGCATAAGTGAGCTAAGCTTATCGCCAAATCTCGCACATAGCCATCACCACTAATTTCTTTCAGCAGACAGTCGATAGAGAGGTCATCGATTTGCGTCCCAGCCACATCGCTCCAGCCACCTTCTGGCTGGCTGTTAGCGTCATCACGAGACGACGACGCTTTCCGATCTATGACATCTATAAAAGTGCTCTGAAAGCGCACTTCGGGAGAAGCGGCTAAAGCGTGTTCGAGCTTCTCCCGAGCGACCCTGTTCAGTTTTATCTCATCAAGTACATGGTGGTCAAAATCGCGCATGGTCGCCAAACATTCTTCGCTGTACTGGTTTGCCCTCCACAGCTCTATCGAATGAGTTCCCTCCTTTAAAGGGAAGAGTCTGCTCATGTCCCCGTCTTGATCGGTGCAGTAGAACACTCCACCAGTGAACCCTCTCTCAGGCTGCCCCTCTGTAGAAGCAACCATCCACTCAGATCCGAGCTTCTTAACATTTCGAATCTTCCCCCGGCGAATCCATTGTCGCACGGTCGCAGCCTTCACTCCCTGCATCTCAGCAAATTGGTCTATAGGAATATACGGCGCGCTCACTACTATGATTTCGGGTGTAACTTCGGAAGAACTCTTTAGAATCTCGCCATTATCATCAACGACTATGTCTTTGAACGCATTAATGCTGAGCTCGATTTCCGTATCTGTAATCTCAACCTCATAAGCACAGAAATCCTGATCGAGATCAGCGAGAGGAGTTCTTGCAACCTTCTTTCTGAAGTCTTTCATGACGTCTACAAGGGGTTTCGAACGACCTTTACGCACTATTTCAATATCATCATGCTGCTCAATCCTGTCGATATATTCATCGATGGCTCCCAGAAGCTCATCCTTTGTCCTGATAGCCCACAGATTGAACAATCGAAGCTCTCTATCGCTCATACCACACCTCACATTTTGTATCTTATCGATACACTAATTGTACCGTATAAATACATATTGCAGTGCGAAAAGCCCTGTGCCGGCGAAAAAAGATGCACTTCGCAATAAGGCTGAGTATCACTTCCTCGACGTGGATGTTCGGATGCCGCACGCCCAAGAGAAAACCCTATCCCGCAGGCTGTCTAAACATCCTCTACAATGAATTATAGGCGCTCACAAACCATCTTATTCGGTTCTGCAAGCCACCGAATAACCCAGTCCGGGCTGCGAGAAAGTCAAGGTGCAGCCCTGAGTCAAGGATGAACACCTACGGCCCTCGGGCACCATCATAGCTCAGCGAATCTCTCCATACGCTCGGTCTCCGCCTCGGACAGGCGTCGCAACATAACGGCCAGACCCTCATAGTCGCTGCTCGCCAAAAGCTCCATATAAGCGGCCCGCTCTTCTACGGGAATAACCACTGGAGCAAACCCGGCACGCATAAGCCCGCGGTTCATGAGAATGCGGCCCGTTCGACCGTTGCCGTCTTCGAATGGATGGATGCGCTCGAAGCGAATATGGAAGCGCGCCTCCCGCAGGAAAGGATCCCTTCCCTCGTCGTGGTTATACTCCCACACAAGCTGCATCATGAGCTGGTTCACCTGGTTTGCGGCAGGCGGCAAGTGTTCAGCGCCGCGAATGACCACCCGCCCATGGCGATAATCGTCAATGTCGCTTATATTGCGATTGATATTCCGCGCTATGGCTTTGATAAGCCGCTCCGACAGGGAATCCTCCATACGTTCCACGGCTGCGGCAAGAGCATACTTGTGATTGATCGCCTCGTACAGCTCGCGCGCCGTAGTCGTCACCTTCAGGGAGTTGTCGTTCCACAGAATGGCGTAGGTCTCAGCATAGGACAGCGTACTGCCCTCGATGGCATTCGAGTGATAGGTGCTACGGGTCACGTAGTCCTCAAAGTAGGTCTGATGATCGCGCATGAACTGCAGGGCATCCACGAAAACGCTCCTTAAAAGAAGCGGGCGCCTCCTCAGAAGAAGCGCCCGACTAGAACGACGAAACGGAGCAGAAGATTCTATTCCCACTCAATCGTAGTTTTTGCCGTCAGGCGTACAATACGTATCAAATCATGTT
>OLNT01000835.1_pt1 | contig 18583 bp, 17 predicted proteins | sample 1672641 | NCBI WGS metagenome assembly OLNT01 (sample SAMEA3136708, study PRJEB25190) | human gut metagenome
CAGAACTATTTCGCCTTCGGCGTTATCTTCACATTCTGCACACATATGGAGCTTGGAGAGGGTTCGGGGCAGCTCTGCGGGCCCCTTGTAGCTAGGAGGGATTCGGGCGGTTTGCGCCCTTCCCTGCATGTAGGCGGGGCGCGCCCGGGGCGGGAAGGCGTTGCGCCTTCCATGCCCGCGATGCCTCCATATATAGATGCGACGCGGAGAGATGCCCGATTCCACAGCGGGAGACGCGCGGGCGGGCGCATGGGGAGCGCAAGGCCCTTCAGCGCACCCATCCCCCGCCAGATTGATATCCAATGGCGTGGCGAAACTACCAGCAAGCTGCTGCGCTGATGGGCGCAATCCCCGGATGGGCTCCGCACGGCGCGGCATTGCTCCGCTAACGTGCCGCACGGACATGCTGCAGCAATGGAACTCGCTCCTGACCGCAAGGTACTCCGGCTATAAGACACTGAGCTAGACGAGAGGTTTGTTCTGGCTCAAAAGGACATTCCGGTATTACGAAACGAGGGGCTTGTTCTGGCCCATAAGGACAGATGGGTATTTCGTCGTATCGCGAGCAGATTCGAAGCCTGCCTTCTCCCTTACTGACGCAATACCGGCTTTTAACAATCAGTCGCTACTATTCGATTTAGGTTAGGCGGGTCGGACCGCGGATGGCTATGGGATGCATCGGCATTGTTTGGCTCTGTTTGCTTGGCTATGCGCTTTGGTTCGCCTGCACGCGCTGATGACGTTTGAGGAGGTTTGGCATGGGACGCGTAAAGCTTCATCTTGTGAGGTATATGGGTACGTACACCATCCTGATGTTCGTCAGCTTCCTGTTATGGCAAGCTGCCGGATGCCCCGCGAGGTCTTTAAGCGTAGGGGTTTCTGTTTGGGACGCCGCTTTTGCGGCGGGCGCGGCGGGCAATCCTCTGGCGCTTGCTTCCGATTTCCTTATTGAATTCTCCCTTGTGGCGTATCCGCTGTATTGCGCGATCAAGGGCTTTTGCAAGCGCCTCTCGGGTCGTAATGGCGGGCTGCATAAAGCGCATGGAACGCTCTACCGCGACGCGCCTTCAGTTTCCGTCCACTAGAGGACTAGCCGAATCGCCTTGTTGATGCATTTCGCCATGGTTCGCCTTGGGACCTGTTCAAGGGACGTTGGCAGTGCGGCATTCGCAATATGATTGCGTTCATAAGTTGGTATCTTCGCATGCTGGCAGGGGGATGTTTGCGTGATTGCAAATATCCCCTTTCTTGTTTAGCGGTTTCCGAATGCACGCTATCGCGGTTGCCGTATGCACGCTATCGCGATCTTTGATTCGCTTGCTTTTCGCGCAGCTGCCAATCTACGGCACATGCTCTTTTCTACGTTTCCGCGAAACGCCCTGAGCTTCCGAGCCGTTACATCGTTACTATCTTATGCAGCGCATACCGCGGGGCTGATGCGTCTGTCGCTTCGAAAGCGCGCATCGTCACCTTCGAGCACGATAAAGTGGACAAGCGAAGGACTTTTGCCCCGAGGGAATCACACGTGCGCGTTCGGAAAACCGCCCGATAGGACAGACGCACGACGGCAACCTTCGCCTCGGACTCAGACTGCCCAAGTATAAGGAATCCCGCACGTTGCAACAGAGTTTCAAAAGTGGGAGACGCTAGCGACATAAGACGGACGCATACGGCACTTATCATAAACGCCCTAAGCGAACAATGACGAGAGGATCAGGATATGGGCACTCAAAACGCTTCGCAGATCAACGATTTGAGGTTCAAGGCGGAAAATGAGGACGGGGTCGTGCTGGAGTGCGAGACTCTGCTTATGTTCGATAGCCCGTTTTTCGGGAAAAGCTACATCGTGTACACCGATGGCGGCACCGATGAGGACGGGTTCACGAACGTATATGCATCCTCCTACAACAAGGATACGCTGATGGTGCCCGAGGATTCGGGGTTCGCTTCCATCGACCTGTCCCCCATTGAGGACGACGAGGAGTGGAATATCATCCAGGAGCAGCTTGAGCGGTATCAGCAGGCGGCGGGCGGCGCCGAGCCGCAAGACGGAGAGGACCCGATCCCGCTGATCACCGAGCTGAACAGCGGAGGCGAGCTGGAGCCTTCGTTCGAGTACCGCTTTGAGGACGGCAGCACGGTGACGTTTCTGATGGAGCTGAGCAAGGAACCGGAAAACGAGCTTGACCTGGTGCGATTCAGCATGCCTGCAAGCGAGCACGAGCGTTTGGTGAACGCTTTCCTTCAGGAGCAGTTCGGAGGGTACGACCCCGCTGACTCCGGGCAGCAGCGCACCCGACAGGTGCTGGAAGCCATGGTGGTAAGCCGCAGCGAAGACGGGATGTGCGTGCTGGAGCCCCAGCAGTGCCACGTGTTCTACAGGCATCGCAACGACGCGCTGCAGGCATAACGCGAAAGAGAACAGAGGAGGGGCCGAATCCTTATGGATTCGGCCCCTCTTGTTGCGATTTACCCTTGAAGCAAGAGTAGAAATCGCAGACCAGCCAGGCTTGCGGGCGTAGCGCATAGGTGGCGAAGAAGCCGAGGCAGCCCGTCCACGCCAAGCGTTTTGCCGATCATCTTATAAGGTGCACCCAGGCAGGAGGCTATGCCAAGCACTTTGGCGCCCATCGTGAACAGCTTGCGGCGCTGCTCACGAAAAGCGGACCGGCAGCGCCCGCGGGCATGCCTTCCGACCCGATGTGCGTGCCGCGCGTGAGCGCGTTTTCGCATACGGTGACCTGGTGGTTCGACAACGGCGCGCATGCAACGCCCGGGCAGGTTGCCGCCTGATGCACGCAGACATGGGGCTACAGGAAGCGTATAGCAAACCTTGCACAAACGCAGGAAAGCCGCCTGTGGGCGGCTTTCCTGGTGTAGCAGGTTGTTTGCGGAGCGAACGCCCCTGCGTTTGCGAGAGCAGCACGACCCTTGAGCAACATGCGGACCTGCTTGAAGATTCGCGATTCCTGGCCGGTGTTCAGCTCCGCTGGCAAGTAGATAGCCTGTGCCTACAGGTGCAGAACGCGGTCCTTGATCTCTTGGGTGCGGCCCTGGTTCCAGAACTGGGTTCCAATGTATCCGCAGGTACGACGTGCGACGTTGAGTTTCTCCTGGTCGCGGTTGCCGCACTTTGGGCATTCCCACACGAGCTTGCCGTCGTCCTCGACGATTTGGATCTCGCCGTCGTAGCCGCATTCCTGGCAGTAGTCCGACTTCGTGTTCAGCTCCGCGTACATGATGTTGTCGTAGATGTACTGCATGACGCGGATAACGGCCTTCAGGTTATCCTGCATGTTAGGCACCTCGACGTAGCTGATGGCCCCGCCAGGGGAAAGGCGCTGGAAAGCGCTTTCGAATTTCAGCTTGTCGAACGCGTCGATCTTCTCGGTGACGTGCACGTGGTAGCTGTTCGTGATGTAGCCCTTGTCCGTGATGCCCGGGATGATGCCGAAGCGGCGCTGAAGGGCCTTCGCGAACTTGTACGTGGTGGACTCGAGCGGCGTGCCGTACAGCGAGAAGTCGATGTTGGTGGCCGCCTTCCACTCGGCGCACTTGTCGTTCATGTGCTGCATGACCTCCATGGCGAACGGAGTGCCCTCGGCGTCGGTGTGGCTGTGGCCCGTCATGTACCTAACGCACTCGTACAGGCCGGCGTAACCGAGGCTGATGGTGGAGTAACCGCCGTAGAGCAGCTTGTCGATGGGCTCGCCCTTCTCAAGGCGTGCGAGCGCGCCGTACTGCCACAGGATGGGCGCTGCGTCGGACAGCGTGCCCTTCAAGCGGTTATGGCGGCACATAAGGGCCTTGTAGCACAGCTCGAGGCGCTCGTCGAAGATCTGCCAGAACTTGTTCATGTCACCGTACGAGGAGAGCGCTACGTCAGGCAGGCTGATGGTGACGACGCCCTGGTTGAAGCGACCGTAGTACTTCGGCTTGCCCGGCTCGTAGTTGCCGGCGTTTGCCACGTTGTCGTAGCCGTTGCCGGAGCGGTCGGGCGTGAGGAAGCTGCGGCAGCCCATGCAGGTGTAGCAATCGCCGTTGCCCTCGGTCTCGCCCTTCGACAGCTTCAGATCGCGCATCTTCTTCTCGGAGATATAGTCGGGCACCATGCGCTTGGCCGTGCACTTCGCCGCCATCTTGGTGAGGTAGAAGTACGGGCTGTCCTCGGTGACGTTGTCCTCCTCAAGCACGTAGATGAGCTTGGGGAACGCCGGGGTGATCCACACGCCTTCCTCGTTTTTGACGCCCTCGTAGCGCTGGGCGAGCGTTTCTTCGATGATCATGGCGAGGTCGCGCTTCTCCGCTTCGCTGCGCGCCTCGTTGAGGTACATGAAGACGGTGACGAACGGCGCCTGGCCGTTGGTGGTCATGAGCGTGACCACCTGGTACTGGATGGTTTGCACGCCGCGGCGGATCTCGTCGCGCAGACGGCCCTCGACGACCTCGGTGATGCGATCGGCGTTGGCCTCGAGCCCCAGCGCATTGATCTCCTGCAGTACCTGACGACGGATCTTCTGGCGGCTGACCTCGACGAACGGCGCAAGATGCGTCAGCGAGATGGACTGGCCGCCGTACTGGCAGCTGGCCACCTGGGCGATGATCTGCGTGGCGATGTTGCACGCGGTGGAGAAGCTGTGCGGGCGCTCGATGAGCGTGCCGGAGATGACGGTGCCGTTTTGCAGCATGTCCTCCAGATTGACCAGGTCGCAGTTGTGCATATGCTGCGCGAAGTAGTCGGAGTCGTGGAAGTGGATGATGCCCTCGTTGTGGGCCTCGACCACGTCGGCCGGCAGGAGCAGGCGCATGGTGATGTCCTTGGAAACCTCGCCCGCCATGTAGTCGCGCTGCACGGAGTTGACCGTGGGGTTCTTGTTCGAGTTCTCCTGCTTGGCTTCCTCGTTGTTGCACTCGATGAGCGACAGGATCTTGTCGTCGGTGGTGTTGGACTGGCGCTTGAGCGTTTGGTTGTAGCGATAGATGATGTACTTGCGCGCGACGGAGTAACGGCCCTGCGCCATGATCTGGTTCTCGACCATGTCCTGGACCTCTTCCACGGACACGGTATGGCCCGAGCGGCTGCAGAGCCACTCGACGCTGTGCGCCGCCAGCGCGATCTGGTCTTCGGTCAGGCGCTCCTCGGGAACGACGTCCCCGTTGGCACCCTTGATGGCGTTGACGATCTTGTTGATGTCGAACGTAACCTCGGAGCCGCTGCGCTTGATGATCTTCATGCCGCTCACACCCTTCTTGCTTCTCGCGCAAGGTGCCTGGCGGGCGCCTTGCGGATTACCTTCATCCGAGCGCAAAAGGCCACACAGGGCATAACCTGCGCGTTCGGAAATTTCGTGAAAATTTGCGACCTCGGTGCGTTCGGGTCGCTTGGTCGGTGTCCCTATGATACGCCATTTCGCCCCAATATATTGTGTTTTATTCCGCTGAAAAATCCATAGATGGGGGTATGGGGTTGTTTTCCACCATGGCTGGAAAACCGCGAAACCCCCGGTCGTCATTCGTAAAGCGACATTTTTCGGAGGCGATTTCGGCAGTGGTTTTCCACCATCGAAAACGATGTGGATTTCGGCGAAAGGGGCGTCAAACGCATAGGTTTTGCGACACTTTCGCAACAAGGGGTTGACGCGGCCGGGCTTCTGGTTAGAGGGGCGGCGGGGCGAAATAGAGCAGCGTTCCCGGGCGTGTCTTCCAGATTAGGCGCCGGCGCTGATGACGGCGTGAAGCGCAGAGCCGGGCGCTGTTTTCGCCCGCTTCTGCGCAAAACCGCCCAGAAGATGCCTTCTATTGTTAAAAAATTTCGCGAACCGCAAGTCACCGATGACATACCCGGTACGCGTGCTTAGTATAGGTTTATTTCAAAAGCGCCTTGCCGCCCGGCGGGCTGGAAGACCGTGCGGCAGGCGATGCGAGAGGATTGACATAATGGATACAGAAAAGCACGCAAATAGCGCGGCAGCGGGCAAAACCGCCGGTTCGGAGCTTGATGAGAAGCGCATCGCGAACAAACTTGCCATTGTGGGAGTAAGCGGCAACGTAGCGCTGTCGGCGTTCAAATTGTTCGCAGGCATATTCGGCAACTCGGCGGCCATGATTTCGGACGCCGTGCACTCGCTGTCCGATGTGTTCGCCACCGCCATCGCGTTCCTGGGCGTGAGGATTTCGCAACGCGATGCGGACGAGAGCCACCCTTACGGCCACGAGCGCTTCGAGTGCCTGGCGTCCATGGCGCTTGGCCTTATATTGGCGGCGACAGGCGCCGGCATCGGGTTCGCCTCGATCCAGTCGATCGCGACGGGCGCATACGAGCACGCGACGGCACCCGGCTGGCTGGCGCTATCCGCCGCGGTGGTGAGCATCGTCGCGAAGGAGGGCATGTTCTGGTACACGCGACACTGGGCGCGCATCATGAACTCCGACGCGTTCATGGCCGATGCCTGGCATCACCGCTCGGATGCGCTGTCGTCGGTGGGCGCCCTTGCGGGCATCGGCGGCGCCATGCTCGGCTGGGGCGTGTGTGACCCGTTGGCGTCCATCGTCATCTGCCTGATCATCTTCAAAGTGGCCTTCGAGGTGCTGCGCGATGCGGTAGATAAAGTGACCGACACGCCTTGCACGCCCACGTTCGAGCTCGAGGTGCGCGATTGCATCCTGGCGCAGGACGGGGTGATGCGCATCGACACGCTGCGCACGCGCAAATTCGGCAACAAGGTATATGTAGACGCCGAGATCGCCGTTGATGGACAGCTACGACTGGTGGATGCCCACGCGATAGCCGAGCGCGCCCACGATGCCGTCGAGCAGAGCTTCCCCACCGTAAAGCACATCATGATCCACGAGAATCCCGCGTAAGAGCTGCGAACGCGACGGCTTTTGCGGAGCGCGCAGCGTGCCCACAAGCGCTGTCGGCGCGATAAAGGGTGCGAGCCTGATAATAACGACCCGGCCGGCAAGCGCCATCGAACCAGCCGAGATCGATGGCTAAGCGAATCGTCGACGTGTTGCGGGGACGGGGGTTCCAGTTACGCAAGCTATGATAATTCGCATATAACCAGGTAGGAGAGCTGTCAAGGATAGGGGCAACCTGCGGTTGCGGGCGACGAAGTCGAAAATGCAAACTGAAAACGGTTCCGCAACCGAGCTTGACGGAGTACCTTGGAAAGCGGATTTGGGGCAGGTAGCCTGCCCGCTGATCTTCGATTCAGATAATGCCCTGGAAGGAGCCGCATGGATGAGGGAATCGCCCAGCGATTGGCCGCTCGACGCAAGCAAGCGGGGCTGTCGCAGGAAGCACTGGCGGACAAGCTGGGCGTGAGCCGCCAAGCGGTGTCGAAGTGGGAGCGCGCCGAAAGCCTGCCGGATACGGACAACCTTATCGCACTGGCGGCTATATACGGCTTAACGCTCGACGAGCTGTTATGGAGGGAAGCCGGCGAAAGCGATTCGCAGGTCTCGCAGCCCGCGTCGGATGCGGCGAAAACGTCGAGGGCGAGCACCGATGAAGGCTTTTCGCAAGGGAAGCCAGATGCCGCGAAGGACGGCCGCGACGACGGTAGGTGCGATTCCGTAGCGTACGACGACCGAGCCGAAGCCAGCACGGACGGCACTGCTTTCGAATCAAGCCGCGACGACAACGACGCCGAAAGCGGTAAGAACGACGGAGCCGGCGATGGCAATGATTACGCGCATGTCTCGTTTCGCGATGGGATTCATGTTCGCGATGCGAAAAAGGGAGAAGAAGTGCACATCGGTTGGAACGGCGTGCATGTGACCAACCGCAAAAAGGGCGAAGAAGTGTACGTGGGATGGAACGGCGCGCATGTCGAACAGCCGAACGCAAGCGGAACCACCGGCAGCAACCCCAAGTCCGTGCACGTTGATAGTAGCGGCGTGATCATCGGCGAACAGCATTTCGAAAACTGGCGCGAGGCGCACAAGGCATACAAGCGAAAGCCCGAACGCACCTGGCGAAGCTTCCCCTTCCCGCTTGTGATTCTGGTTGCCTATGTCTTGCTGGGACTATTCGCCAACGCATGGGTTCCCGGGTTGATGCTGGCCTTCGCCGTGCCGGCTTACTACGTTATCGGCAACGCGTGGGAGAAACGAAGGCTATCGCACCTGATAGGCGGTCTGTACCCGATCGGCACCATTGCCTGGTTCTGTTGGATGGCGTTCGCGCTCAATCAAGCACATCCAGCATGGGTCTTATTTTTGACCATTCCCGTTGTCGAAATCCTTTGCACCTGGAGCAGGAAGACGTGGAAGCGCCGCCGAAAGGCAAAAACGGGCGACCAATAGCGAAGAAAGCATTAGAACGGGCGAGATGAAGCCGAAGCGATGCCCGGCCATACGAGAATGATGGTCAAGCGAATCGTCGGCGTGTTGCGGGGATGAGCCGGGGGCGTTTCCCTATTCGCTATACTGGGCGCATGGCAAGTTACCAACATATATCGCATGGGTTCGAGCCCGTGTTCGACGAGCGTTCGCGGATTTTGGTGCTGGGGTCGTTTCCCTCGGTGCTTTCGCGCGAGAACGCCTTTTACTACGGCAACCCGCAAAACCGCTTTTGGCGCGTGATGGCCGCATGTCTGGGCGAACCTGTGCCGCAAAACGAGGGCGGATTGAGCGACAACGGACGGCCCTTGACGCTTGAGGAGTCGATTGCGGCGAAGAAGAGGATGCTTCTTAGGCACGGCATCGCTTTATGGGACGTCATAGCATCGTGCGACATCAAGGGATCGAGCGACGCAAGCATCAAGAACGTGGTGCCCGCGCAGGTGGAGCGCGTGCTGGAAGAAGCGCATATCGGCGCCGTGATCTGCAACGGCGGAACAGCCGGGCGGCTGTACAAGCGCTACCTGCAATGGCAGGTGGGGCTGGCGGCGCACGTGCTGCCCTCAACGAGCCCCGCGAACGCGGCTTGGCGGCTGGAGCGCTTGACCGCGCGCTGGCAAGAAGAGCTGCTGCCGCTTTTGGAAGCCGCGGAGATCGGAGCGCTGGGCGAGGTCCCATCGCCGAGCAGCGTCAAGCGCGGATACGTGACGGCTGGCACGAAAGCCGGGGCGACGGGCGAAAGCCACGTCGACATCGTCACCGTACGCGTCCCTTCCCCAGCCGCATCGAATTATGCAGTGCACAAAAGCATGCAGGGCAACAAGCGGGCGAACACGAAGCCCGAGCTGCTGGTGCGCGAGCGCTTGCGGAAAGCGGGGCTGACAGGTTATCGGCTGCAATGGAAGGTACCCGGGCATCCCGACATCGCTTGGCCGGGCAAACGCGTTGCGATCGAGGTGCGGGGTTGTTTTTGGCATCGCTGCCCACATTGCAAGCCGAGCACTCCAAAGAAGAACACGGAGTATTGGGAGGCGAAATTCGCCCGAAACACGGAGCGCGACGAGGAGAACGTCCGCAAACTCGAGGAAATGGGCTGGCGCGTGCACGTGATCTGGGAGTGCCAGCTGAAAAAGAACGCTATCGATGCCACGATGGCGGATTTGCTGCCGAAGCTTGCCGCCGAGCTGGGGAAAGAGCTTGCGGAGGCACCGGCAGCAAACGAGACCGGACAGCAAACAAACACGAGCGCCACAACAGGAAAGCGCCATTTCATGTACGTGATCGAGTGCGCCGATGGCAGCCTGTACACCGGGTACTCCCCTGACGTGCAGGCGCGATTCGCTACGCATCAAGCGGGCACGGGCGCGAAATACACGCGCGGGCGCGGGCCGCTGAACCTGCTCGCCGTAGCCGAATTTCCCACCAAGCACGACGCCATGAGCGCGGAATACCGCTTCAAGCGCCTAAGCCGCGATCGCAAAGACGAGCTGTTGGCGAAAGCCGCCGAACCTGAAGCCGATTTCGCAAGGTTGCTTCAAGAGGAATTCGGGCTTTAGAAGGGCAGATGACGCGGAGGCAAATGCGCCATTTGCCTCCGCCGAGAAGGTCGCGAATCATAACGGCCCGCAACACCCACAGAACGGCGAGCGGTTTCATGCCGCTCGCCGCTCGCTTTCGCTCGCCTTGCCTAGCCCTTCACCAGCGTGACCGCAATGGTGTTCAGGTAGTCGAGGGCACCCGCTTTAACGACCGCCCTGTCGCCGCGAGCGTATTCGTTTTCACAGGCGATCCAGTCGGCCCATGCCTCGCACGTGCACGTCATCTGATGCTATTCTTGAACCGTTTCTCGGAGGCGCATCGTGCAACTTTGGCTTGTTGCGGCTTTTGCGTCCGCGCTGTTCGCGGGCATTGTTTCCATCCTTGCCAAGTGCGGCATCAAAACCATTGATTCCGACGTTGCCACGGCGCTTCGCACCTGCGTTGTGGCCGTTTTCACGTGGGTGATGGTGGCGATTGCGGGCTCGGCAGGGACGATTGGCGGCATCTCGCCGAAGTCGTGGCTGTTCCTTGCGCTATCCGGCTTGGCGACGGGCGGTTCGTGGATCTGCTACTTCAAGGCGCTTTCGGTCGGCGACGTCAACAAGGTCGTACCCATCGATAAGTCAAGCACGCTTATGGCCGTCGTTCTTTCCATCGTGCTTTTCAACGAAACCGGCGATTTGGGCCTTCGCCTTGCCGGCACCGCGCTTGTTGCGGCGTGCGGGTGAGGCTTGAGTGCGACTTCTGGGCGGTTTTGCAGGCGGAATCGACCCCAAAGGCCGCAGGCCGCCAGCGTTTTCCCAGGTCGGCAATGCCGATATCGAACAACGGCCGCGAAAAACCGCCCAGAACCCCGGGGACCATGTCAAAATCGGGGGCTGTTTGCTGCGAAACCGTACAGAAGCCGCCATACGAAGACGAGACAGGGGCCGCTCTGCGGGGCGACATCGGCCTGACGTCCATCGTGATGGGTACCGCATTTGTTGAGACATGCGATTCAGGGGGGCGTCGGCAGAGCCGAATGGCCAGTAAAAGGACCTTCGCCAGACGGAGGACCCCGCAAAAGGCCTTCGCCCGGACGGAAAACCCCAAAACCGCTTTCGCCAGATGGACGGATCCGCCGAAACCATATTCACCTGCCTGCCAACCCACGTTCTCGAATCAATGCACAGCGGCTTTTCATCGCGCAACCAGCCGTTGCTAGGATACGCGTCTATCTGCGCGTATGCTGACATTATCGAAACGAGCCCGCCGAGAGGAGCACTCATGGCATTCGCAGAAAAACTTGTCGCCGTACGGCGCGCGCACAACCTCACGCAAGACCAGCTTGCCGAGAAGCTTTACGTCACCCGCCAAGCCGTGAGCCGCTGGGAGCGCGGCGAAGTGACGCCTGGGATCGACATGATGAAGCTCATAGCCGCCGTCACCGGCGAGCCGCTGGCGCATCTGTTGGAGATGCCCGAGCATTATTGCGAAAGTTGCGGCATGTACCTTACGCCCGACGATTGCGGAACCGACGCCGCTGGCAACAAGACCGACCATTACTGCAAGTGGTGCTACGACCGCGGCGGCTACACCTATGAGACCACCATGGAAGCCATGATCGAGGATTGCGCGCCGCGACTGGCGAAGAACACGGGCATGACGCTTGACGAGGCGGTCTCGCTCATGGGGGCGGTTTTGCCCCAGCTTGAGCGCTGGCGCGCCGTGCGCGAAAACGAGCAGCACTATGGAGCGGAAGCGCGCGAACGCTACGGTAACGAAGCAATTGATGCCATGAACGAGCGAATCCTCGATATGGATCCTGCCACCTGGAACGACATGAAAGAACTCGAAAAAGCGATCTTGGGCCAGCTTTCCATCGCTCTGTTCGATGGCGATACAACCGGTCCCGAAGCCGCGAAGCTTGCGCAGATGCACCGCCGCTGGATCGGCCTGCAATGGGGAGCCGAGCCCGAACGGGATATCTACCTGGGACTTGTGCGCGGCTACCTGGCAGACCCCCGATTCATCTCATACTACGACGAGCCCTGCGGCAAAGGGGCAACGGCGTTTTTGGTTACAGCCGTGGAAGGCACGCTGGGAGAATAGCCCCCAACAACATCGCAGGGGCCCTTGCAAAACGCAAAGGCCCCTGCAGCTGCACGCCTTAGCGCCAGCCGTAGCCTTTTGCGTGGCGTGCCACCAATCCGATAGTCAGGATACTGGCAGCGACCTCCGCCACGATGATCGACCACCAAATGCTATCCGCACCGAAGAACACGGGCAGCAAGATAATCGAACCGAGCTCGAAGACGAACGTGTGGACGAAGGAGATCAACGCCGAGATCTTGCCGTTCTCGACCGCCGTGAACATGACTGAGCCGAAATAGGTCACGCCCATCAGCAGGAACGCGATGCTGTACATGCGGAACGCGTGGATCGTCAGCGCCATCAATACGCCGTCATAACCCGTGAACGCAAATGCCAACGGCTGCGCCAAAAGCTGAGCGACCAAGAACGCCCCAATGCCCATCGCCGCCGTAAGCGTGGCACCGTTGCCGAACAAGCTGCGCTTCTCGTGGTTGTTTCCCGCACCGTGCTGATAGCTCATCAACGGAGCCATACCCTCGGTAAGGCCGCCGAACGCCGCGCCGATCAGCATCGATGCGTACTCGATGACCGCATAGGCGGCAACGCCGTCGGGGCCGAACAGATTCATGAGCTGCAGGTTGTACGCCGTGGCAACCACTGACATGGCGGCGCATCCAACCATCTCGGAAACGCCGTTGACGATCGAACGTGGCAAGACGCCTTGCACCCAGCGAGGACGCACGAGCCTCAAAACGCCGACCTTGCCCCGTGCGAACAGGACGACCATGAGCATTGCCGACGAGTACTCGGCGATGCAGGTTGCCGTGGCGGCACCCTCGATCCCCATACCGAACACGCCCATGAGCACGGCATCCAAGCCGATGTTGACCACGCCCGCGGTAAGCGACGACAGGAATCCGAAGCCGGGTTTGCCCGCCACGGAGCAGAACATCTCGAACACATAGGTGAGCATGAACATCGGCAGGCACAGGAATACAATCTTGCCATACGTTGCAGCCATAGGCGCCATCTCGGCAGACGCGCCAAGCAGCACGACCGCTTCGTCCATGAACGCCATGCCCAGAACGGAGCAAACCACGCCGGTTACAAACGTCGCCCAAGCTATGAGCGAGAATGCGCGGTTTGCACCCTTCCTATCGACGGCACCGAGAAGCTGTCCTACGACCGCGCTGCCGCCCGAGCCCATCATGATGCCCAGCGCGGACACGATAACGATGAACGGCAAGACAATGGTCATCGAGGCCAGCGCATCTTTGCCGACCAGATTCGAGACGAACAGGCCGTCGATGATGCCATAAGCCGAGCTGACGAACATCATCGCCATGGTCGGCAGCGTGTACTTTAATAGCTTGCTTTTCGTGAAATGTTGCGAAAGGACGTCCATGCCCTTAATCCCTCTTATGGTCGTGACGGTGCTGTTATCGAACTGACGACCGGTCATACTAGTCTAACCGTTGACTGGTTTAGTCTATGGTTAGACCTTTGTCACCAATCAAGCATGGAAACCACATAAGGCGGGAACGGGCATCGCGAGATTTGGAGAACGGAGGGGCACCCCGCATCCTACTCGATCAGCCCCAACGCCGGGGCTATGACCTTCGTGTAGAGGACCAGCCAGATGGTCGAGACGCAGAAGCCGCCCAGGACGTCGCTGGCATAATGGACCCCCAGGTAGATGCGGCTTATGCCGACCATCACGATGACCAGCGCGAACAGGCACATCAGCGCGATGCGGCGACGCGGGTTGCGCTCATAGCGCCATACGCACCACGCCAGCAGGCCAAAAACGGCCATCGCGGCCATGGAATGCCCCGAGGGGAAGCTGAACCCGGACACGTCGACCAGCCGCAGCACATCGGGGCGCGGGCGCTGGATGGCGAACTTCATCGCCTGGTTCAGCAACACGACCAGGCCCAAGTTCAGCACGTTGCACCAGCCCGGACGTTTGACCGGCGTGAAGGCCGCGGCAACGCCGAGCACCACGAGCAACGTCACCGGCGTGGCCAGCGCCGAGAAGCTTTCCATGATGGGCGTGAGCCACGGCTGGCGAAGCTGCTCGCCGAACAGCCACCATGCCGCCGCGTCGAGCTTCATGTTCTCCTTATCGAGCACGTTCTCCAGCAGCATCACCAGCACGATAGCGCACACCGACGTCACCACCAGCGTGCGGTTCTCCTTCACGTAGCGCGAAAGGCTTCGCGCGGCCTTGCCGGCACCCGACGCAATCCCCAACCTGGTCAACTCCTTCGCCCGGCCGCCGTGGCCGGCATCGCAAACGGAAAGCATGATAAGGGGCAGGACGGCCGCAGCCTCCCTGCCCCTTGGATTTCGCTAAGCAAAGCTTAGCGCATATGTGGCCGCGTTCGGAGTTCCGGCAACGAGCCGTTATCCTCGCGGTCAAACGTCGCACCCCATCACAGCAGCTCACCGTGCCTTTTCACATATGCTTTACACGCCTTGCTTTGGATGCTTGTCTATTCTTGAACGCCATGATGCAATGTTGCGCAGCCCTAAGCAATCTCCAAAAACTCAAACCTGTTCAAATTCGGGCCAATCAGAGAAACAGCTAGCAGCTTGCGGCTTTCGCTTTCCCAGGCTTTTTCCTGCCGGGCTTGAACACGGAAAGAACGAGCAGCGCGATAACGCGGGGCAACGCAGCGCCGCGATGAGATGCACGAGGTCAATCACCCGTTTCGCCGTCTTCTTCGCTTTAGGAATCTGCATGGTGCTCGGGTGCTTTCGCTTTCCTCATCGGGGTTTTCTTCGCCTTGCCGCCACGACGGCGCATTCCGAACACATAAAGACACGTCCCCGAAGCGTCCGGGCTAGGCGGTCGCCTCTGACGATTCTGCTGCGGCGGCTTCCTCGGCTTCTTGGGTTCCTTTGCTGAGCAAAGCTATGCCCGCCACCACCGCGATCATGCCGATTCCCACGATAATGGAAAACGGATCGTCCCAGACGATGATGCCGACGAGCGTGGTCAGAAGCGTGCCAACGCCACCCCAGATGCCGTATGCCATCCCCAAGCTCAAATGTTTCAACGCAAGCGTCAACAGCACAAACGAGATGATGTAGCACGCAGCGGTGGCCAGGCCGAACACCGGATGGGTGAAGCCGTCGGACATCTTCATGAACGTGGTGCCGAACACCTCGGACACGATGGCGAACGACAGCTGGACGATCGGCGCATTCTTCACTTACATCGCCCCCAATCGCAGGCACGCCACGCCGAAGATGACGAGCGCAACGCCCGCGATCTTCTTCGCGTTGAACTTCTCTTTCCACACGATGCGGCTGACCACGGCCGTCAGCGCCACCGCCGCGCTCGTCCAAATCGAGTACGCCAAGCCCAAGGGCAGAGACGCGAACACGTGCGAAAGCGCGTAAAACGAGACCGCATAGCCCACCGCAATACCGATAATGGGGAGTTTGCGACGGAACCCGTCAGAGAGCTTCATACAGGTGTCGCCGAACACCTCGAAGAGCACCGACAGGCCCAGAAGCGCATACGGGCTCATCGTTGCACCTCTTCCTGGAACGTTTTCGCGTACTGTTTGATCACCCTGATGAACAGCTCGGCCTCCTCGGGGCTGATCGCGGCGGCGGCCTTCAGCTCGAGCTCGCGCATGCTCTCGACGGGCAGGCGCCATTGCTCGCGTCCCTCATCGGTGAGCGCCATCATCCGCTCGCGCTTGTCTACCTGGCCTGCGTGCGCAACCACGACATCGCGCGCCGCCAAGCGCTTGCAGATAGCGCTGATCGTCTGCTTGCCCATGTCGCACACCTCGCAGATCGATCGCTGCGAAAGGCCTTCGGGCTCATCCCACAGGGCGTCCACAACGTATAGCTCGCTGGTGTCGACCCCCATCTTCTTGGCGAACGTGCCGTACGCGACCGACACGTCGCGCCAGCAATCCCACATCTCCTTCGAGAATTCCTCCGACAGCATCTTGCCTCCATTCGGATTGGTCTACTGGTTGACTATTGTAGTCTATTTGTAGACTTTCCCGATTCGCTCGCACGGAATCCACACGAGGAGCTTGGGGGCTTTTCGACTTGCCCCGCACGTCGGGTGCAGACGTAAAAGCCGAGAGAAACGAACAGGCAAGGCGACTGCTTCCATAAGGCGGCATCGTCTGCAGGAAATCCATCAACAATCGGCATACGTCACCGAAATATACTCGAAATATTTAAGGAAAACGATACAATTAAAACTTCGGGTTATATACCCATCCGATTGCAATATAAGGGGCTGTCCGCTAGCTATTCAGCGTGCTATTCAACATGCGCTAGAGGGGGTTAATGCACATGAACATCAAGGAGCTTGTGCCGGAAAAGGTGGAGTCGGAGATCAACTCGCCCGACCACCCGACCCGCAGGTTCGTCGGCTTCGCTTTGCTGCTCGCATGGCACTACAACCTATGGTTCCTGCACGACTCGTTCGTCGGAGCGCAGCTGCTCGACGATTGCGTGACGCAGTCGTGGTTGATCGCCCTCGTCTCCGCCGCGGTCTCGTTCATCGTCATCGCCTTTGCCCTAGGCAGGAAGCACCGCCTTTGCAATATCCCCTGGATGCTCTGGATCGCTACCGCCGCAGCGGTCATATCGACGCTTGCGCTCATCTTGTTCGCGTTCTCGTTCCCCACCGACCTTATCGCATACGCGCTTGCCGCGGTGGTCGGCATCACGAACGCCATCCTATGGGTCATGTGGGGCGAGCTGTACTCGCGCACGAAGACGTCGTTCTCCGTTTCCTATATCGGCACCACCGTCGGCCTGGTCACGCTGGTGTGCTCGCTGATCTGCTTTGTCCTCCCCACCGGGGTATCCTCGGTGTTCATCGCGCTCATGCCACTTGCCGCAGGCCTGCTATTCGCGCGCGGCGCCACCATCGCCAAGGATATGCCCTACCCCACGCTGCTGCCGAAAAGCACCGCGAACCGCGCCCTCAAGCCCATGATCATGGTGTGCGGCACCACGTTCGTCGCCTCGGTGGCCTGCTATTTCCTAGTTGCCATCATCCCGTGGGAAAACCTGCCGTACGGCGAGTACGCCTTCACGTTCGGCTCCATCGGCGGCGCAACCCTGCTGTGCATCATCGGCGTGATTTGCGGCCTGACCAACGACCGCCTGAACATCTACCGCACCTTCCCCTGGCTTATCATCGTGGCCATCGCGTCGTTCGCGTTGTTCCTGATGGGCGAGCGTTTCTTCGTCCCGTCGTTCTTCGTGGTGCTGGCGGCCGTGTCCATCTTCGAGGTGCTGCTGATCATGTACTTCGGCGTGCTGGGAGTGAAAGGTTACGTCCCCATCGGCTTCGCGTTCGGCTTCAGCGGGGCGTTCATTCGCCTGGGCATCGCCGTGGGTAACGCCATCGCGCTGTACTACGAGGCGAACCCCGCGTTCGCCAAGGTGGCAACCGAGCCTACATCGCTGCTATTCGTGTGCGTCCTTGCCGCCGTCATCATCCCGCTGGTGCGCCAGGAGTACAACATCACCCAGCTCATGGCGCCCCCGGCAACGGAATCCAGCCAAGAGCACCGCATCAAGGAGCTGGCCGCCGAGTTCTCGCTGTCGGCGCGCGAGACCGAGATCGTCATGCTCATCGCCCGCGGCTTCACCACGGACAACGTGGCGAAGAAGCTGGTCATCTCGCCCTACACGGTGAACACCCACATCCGCCACGTATACGAGAAGGTGGGCATCCACAAGCGATCCGAACTAATCGACTACATCAACCGTACCGGCTCCGAAGACGACAAGGCCTAGCGGCGTATTTGACCGCGCCAGCTGGATAATCGGGAGCTTGCTTCCTGTCTGTCCAGGAAGCAAGCTCCCGCTCGGGAAGCCCCTGCCAGAGAAACCGGTTCGCACGCAACCGCCCCCTGCTTCATGACTGCAGATGCAGCTCACGAAGCAGGGGGCGGTTCTTTTTGCGCAGGGATCGCATAAAAGGTTTCGATCGCAGAGCACGCAACACGCAGGTCAAACAGGAGGACATGCGCCGTACCTTATTGTGTGCGAGGACATGCGCCGCGCTTGGCCGCGCGCAAACGACGGAAACATTCGGCAGTCGAAAACCCTTGAGGACCCGTTTCGGCACCCTTTCCGCCCCTTGCTACCAAATATCGCGCGAGTGCGTGCTCGCCCCTGCGGGCGGTTTCGCGAGCGATGCGTTTTCGGCAACGAACGCAGCCTTGTCGCGAACGGATGCGAGGATGCGCCGTCGATGACGCCCTTGGGCATCGCTCCGGCCGCATCTCCGCACGCACTCGCGCATTTTTTGGCAGCTGCCGCGGAAAACCCCTCTCAAACGTTAGCGACGAAGCGAAACCGCCCCTAAACGCAAAGAGAGGGAGGACCCGAAGGTCCTCCCTCTCTTGAGGCCCGCTGCCCGCTGAAGCGGGTGCGGGCGATATCTCGCGGAACCTAGCCTCAGGCTGGGCGATCAGCCTGAAACCGCGCTCGCAGCGTTGCACTTCGGGCTGGGCGATCAGCCTGAGGCGGCGCTCCGGTGCGGAGCAGATGCTAGCCCAAGCGGTACTCGATGCCCATCGTCGGGCCGGGGTTGACCCACTTCTTGACGATGGTGCCCTCGCAGGCG
>OLNT01000838.1_pt1 | contig 18564 bp, 13 predicted proteins | sample 1672641 | NCBI WGS metagenome assembly OLNT01 (sample SAMEA3136708, study PRJEB25190) | human gut metagenome
CAAAAAAGGATGCGCTTTTTCAAACGCACCCTCTGTCACTTTTTATGCAATTACTCTGACTTTCAGAACACCCTCGATCATTTCCAGACCTTTTACCACGTCTTCTGCCACATCATTATCCACATCGATCATCGTATATGCATAGCTGCCACGGCTCTTATTCGTCATATCATCGATATTGACATTATCCTTTGCCAGAAGCGCAGTAAACTGACCGATCATGTTCGGAATATTCCTGTGCAGGATCGTAATTCTTGTCTTATCCCTTACACCCATATCGCATGCCGGGAAGTTGACAGAATTACGGATATTTCCATTTTCCAGGAAATCCTTCAGCTCTTCTACTGCCATCTTTGCACAATTGTCTTCTGATTCAGCAGTTGACGCTCCCAGATGCGGAATGACAATCGCATGCTTCACTCCTGCGATCTCCGGTGTCGGAAAGTCAGTTACATAGCGTCCGACTTTTCCACCAACAAGTGCATCCACAATGTCTTCACTGTTCACCAGTACATCTCTTGCAAAGTTCAGGATCACAACGCCCTCTTTCATCAGACTGATGGCATTCTTATTGATCATACCCTTTGTATCTTCCAGTGCCGGTACATGGATTGTGATATAATCACACTCCTTGTAGATCTCATCTACATTCTTAGTGTGATGGATACTTCTTGAAAGTCTCCATGCAGAATCTACAGAAACATATGGATCATAGCCATACACTTCCATCCCAAGATGCGTAGCCGCATTGGCAACCAGGACACCGATTGCACCAAGACCGATCACACCAAGCTTCTTTCCCTGGATCTCACAGCCTGCAAATGCTTTTTTCGCTTTTTCTGCATCTTTTGCAATATTGCCATCCTCTTCGTTCTCCTGTACCCAGTTGATACCGCCAAGGATATCTCTGGATGCAAGCAGCATACCGGCGATCACCAACTCTTTTACACCATTGGCATTTGCCCCTGGTGTATTAAATACAACGATTCCCTGCTCCGCACATTTGTCCAGTGGAATATTATTTACACCGGCTCCGGCACGGGCAATCGCTTTTAAATCTTTATCAAATTCCAGTTCATGCATTCCGGCACTTCTTACAAGTACCGCATCTGCTCCTGCCATCTCACCGGCAGGCACATAGTCATCACTGAATTTCTCCAGTCCAACAGGAGAAATCGGGTTTAGGCAAAAATATTTATACATATTACAGATTCTCCTCCTCAAACTTCTTCATAAATGCAACCAGAGCTTCCACACCTTCGTATGGCATTGCGTTATAAATACTTGCACGCATACCCCCAACAGTACGGTGTCCTTTCAGATTCTCAAGACCTGCTTCTTTTGCCTCTTTTACAAATTTGGCATCCAGCTCATCACTGCCTGTCACAAATGGTACATTCATAAGAGAACGGTCTTTCTTTTCTACCGTACCTTTGAACAGTTTGCTCTGATCCAGGTAATCATAGAGCAGTTTGGCTTTCTTTTCGTTGCGTTCTTTCATAACTTCCAGTCCGCCCATCTTTTTGAGCCATTTAAATACCTTACCGCAGATATAGATTCCGTATGCCGGCGGTGTATTGTAAAGAGAACCTGCGTCTGCATGTGTCTTGTATGTAAGCATAGTCGGTGTTCCAGGAAGTACATCCTCTGTAATCAGATCTTCACGGATGATCGCGATAACAACACCCGCTGGTCCGATATTCTTCTGGACTCCGCCATAGATGAGACCATATTTTGTCACATCTACAGGCTCAGACAGGAAGCAGGATGATACATCCGCTACCAGTGTCTTGCCTTTCGTGTTCGGAAGTTCCTTGAATTTGGTTCCGTAAATTGTATTATTTTCGCAGATATATACATAATCTGCATCTTCATCAACCGGCAGATCCGAACAGTCAGGAATGTACGAAAAGGTTTTATCCTCGGACGATGCGATCTTATTCACCTTTCCATATTTGGATGCCTCGGCAGCTGCCTTTTTAGCCCACTGCCCGGTAACAATATAATCCGCTACTTTGTTCTTCATCAGATTCATTGGAATCATTGCAAACTGCTGGCTTGCGCCACCCTGAAGGAACAGTACTTTGTAATTATCCGGGATTCCCATCAAATCACGAAGATCCTGTTCAGCGGTTTCAATGATTTCAGCAAAAGCTTTCGAGCGATGACTCATCTCCATAACGGACATTCCACATCCTTTGTAATCCAGCATCTCATCTGCTGCTTCTCGTAAAACTTCTTCCGGCAGTACTGCCGGTCCTGCTGAAAAATTGTAAACTCGTTTCATATTACTCCTCCATTCCTGCTCTGCGTATCTGTCGCTGCATATGTTTTTTAGTTTGTCTGCTGTTTTTCCTGCAGATCCTTCTCGTCAAAAGCTTCACTGATCGGAGCACCCGGAGCAACCATCGGCCATACCTTGTCATCGCTGTCGATCTGGCAGTCAATCACCACCGGACCGCCTGCATTTAAAGCAAACTTAAATGCATCTGCGAATTCTTCTCTGGTCGTAGCTCTTACCGCTTTCGCCCCCATCGCTTCTGCGAGTTTCACAAAATCTACTGCATCATTCAGAACAGTTGCTGAATAGCGCTGTCCGTAAAACAGATTCTGCCACTGTCTTACCATACCAAGCACATGGTTGTTCACTACAACCTGGATAATTGGAATGTTATAACGCGCCGCTGTTGCAACTTCATTCATATTCATACGGAAGCATCCGTCTCCGGCGATATTGACTACCGTCTTCTCCGGTCTGCCCATCTTGGCTCCGATTGCGGCTCCAAGACCGTATCCCATGGTTCCAAGACCACCTGACGTAAGCAGTGTTCTCGGTTTTGTGAATTTATAATACTGCGCTGCCCACATCTGATGTTGTCCAACTTCTGTGACGATGATCGCATCACCTTCTGTCTGTTTGTAAATCTCTTCGATCACATACGGACCGGTCAGACTTTCCGGATGATAGGCAAGCGGGTATTTTGCTTTATATTCCTGGATCTTTTTGATCCATTCGGTGTGTTCCTGCTGTGGCAGTTTTTCATTAACTGCCGCAAGCACTTCTTTGATATCTCCAACCACACCTTCATCGATAATGACATTTTTGTTCATCTCTGCCACATCAATATCAAACTGGAGAATTTTTGCATTACTTGCAAATTTATTTGGATTACCTGTGACACGGTCGGAAAATCTTGCACCGACTACGATCAGAAGATCGCTTTCACTGACTCCAAAGTTCGATGTCTTGGTACCATGCATACCAAGCATTCCTGTATAAAGTTCATCAGTTCCCGGAAATGCACCTTTTCCCATCAGGGAATCACATACCGGACACTGTACCTTGTCTACGAATGCACGGAGTTCTTCACTTGCATCAGATAATATAGCTCCGCCTCCGACGAATACAAACGGACGCTTTGCTTCTTCGATCATCTCTACTGCCTTGTCAATATCTTCCATGCAGATTTCTTTTTTGTATTTTACGATTGGCTGGATTTTGACAGGCTCATACTCTGCTTTATTGCCTGTCACATCTTTTGGGATATCGATCAGCACCGGTCCCGGTCTTCCGGACTGTGCGATCTCAAACGCCTTGCGGATCGTCTTTGCAAGATCATTGACATTCTTCACAATAAAATTATACTTTGTGATCGGCATCGTAATACCGGTAATGTCAATTTCCTGGAAGCTGTCTTTTCCAAGAAGCGGTACCCCTACATTACAGGTGATCGCAACGATCGGAATAGAATCCATAAATGCGGTCGCGATTCCTGTTACGAGATTTGTTGCTCCAGGTCCACTGGTTGCAAAACACACCCCAACCTTACCAGTGGCACGCGCATATCCGTCTGCCGCATGAGAAGCTCCCTGCTCATGCGATGTAAGGATATGTCTGATTTCATTACTATGCTTATATAATTCATCATATACATTTAAAATTGCGCCGCCCGGATATCCGAATACGGTATCCACGCCTTGCTCTTTTAAACACTCTATCAGTATCTCTGCACCATTTAACTGCATTGTACATTCCCCTTGTCCAGATTTTATTTTATTTGTGTGGAACTTCCAGAACTGCTCCACGGTTTCCTGAAGTTACCATTGCTGCATATCTTGCAAGATATCCTGTTGTAACTTCCGGTTCTCTTGGCTGCCATTTTTCTTTTCTTCTTGCAAGTTCTTCATCTGAAATTCTTGCATTTAATTTCAGGTTCGGGATATCGATCTCGATGATATCGCCTTCCTCGATCAGTGCTACCGGACCGCCGACTGCCGCTTCCGGTGATACGTGTCCGATAGAAGCTCCACGGGATGCACCGCTGAAACGACCGTCTGTAATAAGTGCTACCGATGAACCAAGTCCCATACCTGCGATTGCAGAAGTCGGATTCAGCATTTCCGGCATACCAGGACCACCCTTTGGTCCGACGTAACGGATAACTACAACATCTCCCGGATGGATATCTCCGCCTTTAATTGCCTTGATTGCATCATCTTCACATTCAAATACTCTTGCAGGTCCTTCATGTACCAGCATTTCCGGTACAACTGCAGAACGTTTTACAACACTGCCATCCGGTGCGATATTACCTTTGAGGACTGCAAGTCCACCCGTCTGGCTGTATGGATTGTCGATCGGACGGATTACTTCCGGATTTTTGTTTTCGCATCCTGCGATATTTTCTCCAACTGTCTTTCCGGTTACTGTCATGCAGTCTGTGTAAAGAAGACCTTTCTTATTCAGCTCGTTCATAACAGCATATACACCACCCGCTTCATTCAAGTCTTCCATATATGTCGGACCTGCCGGTGCAAGGTGACAGAGGTTCGGAGTCTTTTCGCTGATTCCATTTGCAAAATCAATCTCAAAATCCATACCGATCTCATGTGCAATCGCCGGAAGGTGAAGCATACTGTTGGTTGAGCATCCAAGTGCCATATCAACAGTAAGGGCATTTAAGATGGCTTCTTTTGTCATAATGTCTCTCGGACGGATATTTCTTCTGTACATTTCCATTACCTGCATACCTGCATGTTTTGCAAGACGGATTCTTTCTGAATATACAGCCGGAATTGTTCCATTTCCCTGAAGCCCCATACCAAGTACTTCTGTCAGACAGTTCATACTGTTGGCTGTATACATTCCGGAGCATGATCCGCAGGTAGGACATACTTTATTTTCAAATTCACATACATCACATTCGTCCATTGTTCCTGCTGCGTAGGATCCAACTGCCTCGAACATGCTGGAAAGACTTCTCTTCTGTCCTTTTACATGTCCCGCAAGCATTGGTCCGCCACTGACGAACACTGTAGGTACATTAATACGGGCTGCTGCCATCAAAAGACCAGGTACATTTTTATCACAGTTCGGGATCATAACAAGGGCATCAAACTGATGCGCCATTGCCATTGCTTCTGTCGAATCTGCGATCAGATCTCTCGTTACCAGAGAATACTTCATACCGATGTGTCCCATTGCAATACCGTCACAGACTGCAATCGCCGGGAACATGATCGGTGTTCCACCTGCCATGGCAACTCCCATCTTTACTGCATTTGCAATTTTATCCAGGTTCATATGTCCCGGAACGATTTCGTTATAAGAACATACGATTCCGACAAGCGGTCTCTCCAGTTCTTCTTTTGTAAGACCAAGCGCATTGAACAATGATCTGTGCGGCGCCTGCTGCATACCTGTTTTTACATTATCACTTCTCATGATTTTATAATCCTCCTGTAACTTTTGGCTCTATTCTATTACAGTTCCGTCCTGCTTCTCTTTCCCCATAGCAGTACGGAACTGTATTTTTCCCAATCCTTGACTATCGAATTCTTTCGCAGATCAGATCTCCCATCCGGGCTGTTCCAACCTTTGTACATCCGTCTGACATAATATCCCCGGTTCTGTATCCATCTTTTAACACCTGGGAAACTGCTGCTTCAATCGCATCTGCTGCTTTATCCTGATCCAGGCTGAAACGAAGCATCATTGCTGCTGAAAGAATTGTTGCTATCGGGTTTGCAATTCCCTGTCCTGCTATATCCGGTGCCGAACCGCCACTTGGTTCATACAGTCCAAACCTGGTTTCATTCAGACTTGCACTTGCCAGCATTCCGATCGAACCGGTTACCATGCTTGCTTCATCAGAAAGGATGTCTCCGAACATATTCTCTGTAAGAATGACATCAAACTGCTTCGGATCTCTTACAAGCTGCATTGCACAGTTGTCAACCAGCATATGCTCCAGTGTAACTTCCGGATAATCTTTCGCAACTTCTTCTACTACTTTTCTCCAGAGTCTTGAAGAATCCAGTACATTCGCCTTATCGACGCTTGTCACTTTCTTTCTTCTCTTCATTGCAATGTCAAACGCGCGGATTGCAATCCGGCGGATCTCATCCTCATTATAGGTAAGTGAATCGAATGCAGTCATCACACCATCCACTTCTTCTGTCTTCCTCTCTCCAAAATAAAGACCGCCTGTCAGTTCACGCATGATCATCAGATCAAATCCGCCTTCTGTAATCTCTTCTTTCAGAGGGCATGCACCCTTCAGTTCATTATACAAAACTGCCGGACGCAGATTTGCGAACAGGTTCAGTTCTTTTCTGATCTTCAGAAGACCGGCCTCCGGTCTCTTTGACGGTTCCAGCTTATACCACGGGGAAGTCTTTGCATCTCCTCCAATGGATCCCATCAGTACGGCTTCACATGCTTTTGCTTTTGCTACCGTCTCATCTGTAAGCGGGACTCCATGTACATCAATGGATGCGCCCCCAAGAAGCAGCTGTTCATAAGAACAGTCAAATCCGTATACCTCTCCTGCTTTATCAAGAACTTTCATCGCTTCCGTTACAATCTCCGGACCGATTCCGTCACCTTTAATTACTCCGATTTTCAGGCTCATCTTTGTCATTCCCTTCTATGTATCTGTGATTTTTGTACCATTTTTCGTTCCAAAAATCTGTTAAACACTATAATACCGTATTTTTCGTCAGGTTTCAACCCTTTAATCTGTAAAAGTATAAAAATCCAGAGTGAACTCTGTTTTATTTTCCTGTTTTCTGTGGAATCACAAAGATAAAGATCAGCGAACTGACAAACAGCATTCCCGGATAAAAAAGCTTCGGAATGATCTGAAATGCAGAAATCTCACCGCCGAGCTCATGCACTGCCGAAATTGCCACCAACATCTGCGCACCATACGGGATCACCCCCTGTGAAATACAGGAAAAAGTATCCAGAAGGGAGGCCGTCTTTCTCGGGGTGATCTGATAATCGTCTGCCATTTCCTTTGCAATTGGATTAGCCATCACAATTGCTACGGTATTGTTCGCTGTTGCCACATCCAGGAGCGCTACCAAAATACCAACACCCAGCTGACCACTTTTCGATCCCTTAAAGACACGGTGGATCACATCCAGCAATACATCAAAGCCACCATTTTCCCGGATCAGCGCACACATTGCAGCAACCAGCACCGCCACCATACAGGTTTCAAACATCCCGGATACACCTGATCCCATGGCAGCAAGCATTTCATACGGTGTTACCTGCCCCATTGCAAGCATGATCACCGCACCGGACACAATTCCTGTCAAAAGTACCAGAAAGACATTGAACCCTGCGATCCCGCCGACCAGCACCAGCACATACGGAATGATCTGCGTCAGATTGTATTCGTGCGTAACTGCCGTTCCGATCTCTGCCCGGAAAGAGCTGATCAGGATCAGAACCAGCGATACGATCGCCGCCGGAAGTGCGATCCAGAAATTTTCCCGGAATTTATCTTTCATCTCACATCCCTGCCCGTTGCAGGCAGCAATTGTTGTATCTGATATGAAAGAAAGATTGTCCCCGAACATGGAGCCTCCCATCACCGATGCCACGCAAAGTGCCTGGGAAAAACCGGACGTCTGCGAAACTGCCGCCGCAATCGGAGTCAGAAGGGTGATCGTCCCAACCGAAGTTCCCATTGCTGTTGAAACAAAACATGCAACCACAAACAGAACGGCAACCGCAAACCGTGCCGGGATGATCGATAGCATAAAATACGCCACACTCTCTGCACTGCTTCTTCCAACCACTCCCACAAAAGTTCCCGCCGTCAGGAAAATCAGCAGCATTGTGATAATATTCTTATCTCCGATTCCCCGTCCCATGATCTCCAGCTTCTCATCAAAGCCAACCTTTCTGTTCTGCAGACACGCGACCAGGAGTGCCGCCAGAAACGCCACTACGATCGGTACATTATAAAACCCCATTGGAATTTTCATTATGTATTCAAATAAAATACCCAGTCCCAGATAAAATACCAGAAATACACCGACCGGCAAAAGTGATGCACTTTTTCTTCTTTTTTCCATATATTCACCTCTCATCTGCTTCTATTGCTTCCCGGATCTTCCCAAAAACTTTTCCATATCCGGAAAACAAACAGCAATATTTCTCCTTATCATAGCATATCCTTCTCTTTTCCCGCAATAAGGGAAATACAGGAAGTTCCCGCAGAAACCGTATAAAAATACACTTTTGCACAAAAAACAGAAGTCTGTCTCTGTTTTTTCAGGACAGACTTCTGTTTTTTACATATACATTTTACAGATGCCAGATGTCTCTGTTGTATTCAGCAATGGTTCTGTCAGATGAGAAATATCCTGCTTTTGCGATATTCACAACCATCTTCTTTGCCCATGCCATGCGGTCTTCATAATCTGCGTAAGCCTGTTCTTTCTTCTGGATATAATCTTTCACATCAAGAAGTGTCATGAACCAGTCTTTACGGATCAGTTCTGCATGCAGTTCAAGAAGCAGGTATTTATCTCCGATACGGAGAAGTTCCGGGCTGATGATAAAGTCTACCAGTCTGCGGATCTCTTCATCATTGATATAGTAATCAACTGCATTATAATCCATCTTGCGGTAATGCTCGATAACCTGTTCACTGGATTCTCCGAAGATGTAGATATTTTCATCCCCTACAAACTGATGGATTTCTACGTTGGCTCCATCTTCTGTTCCCATTGTCACAGCCCCGTTCAGCATGAATTTCATGTTACCTGTTCCACTTGCTTCTTTGGATGCAAGAGAAATCTGTTCAGAAATATCACAGGACGGGATCAGCTTTTCTGCCAGTGTCACGTTGTAGTTTTCTACCATAACCACTTTCAGATACGGTGCAACTTCCGGATCGTTATCAATCAGCTCCTGCAGGCAGAGGATCAGATGAATGATATCCTTTGCAATAATATAAGCCGGTGCAGCCTTGGCTCCAAAGATTACCGTGATCGGAGTCTCCGGTTTCTTTCCGCTCTTGATCTCCAGATATTTATAGATCACATATAATGCATTCATCTGCTGACGCTTGTATTCATGCAGACGTTTTACCTGAATATCAAAAATTGAATTTGGATTGATTTCCAGTCCCTGTGTTTCTTTTAAGTAAGCTGCCAGATCCTCTTTCTTTTTCTGTTTTACTACAAGAAGGCTCTTTAAGGTTTCCTCATCATTTACATAATCAAGCAGTTTTTCAAGCTTTGTTGCATCTTTTCGGTAATCCGGTCCGATCTTCTCATCCAGCCATGCAGTCAGTTCATGGTTGCAGTGCAACAGCCATCTTCTGAACGTAATACCATTAGTCTTGTTGTTGAATTTCTGTGGGTAAATGTCATAGAACGGTTTCAGTTCTTCATTTTTCAGGATCTCTGTATGAAGATACGCAACTCCGTTGACACTGTATCCATAATGGATGTCCATATGAGCCATGTGTACACGATTCTGGTCATCGATAATATGGACTCTCGGATCTTTATATCTTCCCTTAATTCTTGCATCCAGATCACGGATGATCGGAACGATCTGCGGTGCAACCTGCTCCAGATAATCAACCGGCCATTTTTCCAGTGCTTCTGCGAGGATGGTGTGATTGGTATATGCGCAGGTCTTCTGTACGATCTCAATCGCCTCATTGAAGTCGATCTGTTTCTGAACAAGAAGACGGATCAGCTCCGGAATAACCATAGAAGGATGTGTATCATTGATCTGGATCGCCACATGCTCATGAAGCTTTCTGAGATCATATCCCTTTTCTTCACACTCGCGGATGATATACTGTGCTGCATTGGAAACCATAAAATACTGCTGATAAATACGGAGCAGATTTCCTGCCTTGTCGCTGTCATCCGGATAGAGGAACAGCGTCAGGTTCTCACGGATATCGTTCTTATCAAAATTGATTCCGTTTCCAACGATTGCATCATTTACCGTCTCTACATCAAAAAGATGAAGTTTGTTGCTTCCGCCTTCGTATCCGGTTACATCAATATCATACAGATGGGAACGAAGACTGAAATCCTTGAACGGGACTTCAAATGAAATACCGGTATCATTGAGCCAGCTGTCTTTTTCAATCCACGGATTCTTCTGTTCATCCTGTTTGTGGTCGGTAAATACCTGTTTGAACAGACCCATATGATAGTTCAGTCCGATTCCGTCTCCCGGAAGTCCGAGTGTTGCAATGGAATCCAGGAAGCAGGCTGCCAATCGTCCAAGTCCACCATTTCCAAGAGACGGTTCCGGTTCAACTTCTTCGATCTCTGCAAGATTTTTCCCGTGCTTTTTCAGCACCTCTGCTGTCTCATCATAAATTCCAAGGTTGATCAGGTTGTTGGATAAAAGCTTTCCGATCAGGAATTCTGCGGAAATATAATATAGTTTTCTCTTTTCTTCGTTCTTCGGTCCTTCTTTGATCCGTTCCTTTGTCAGTGTAAGCAGCGCATAATATACCTGTTCATTCGTTGCCTGTTCAAGTCCTGTCTGGAATTTCTCCTGTAAAATCTCTGTCAGTCTTGCTTCCATGTTCTTCTACCTCCTGTAGTTGATTCTCTTTCTTTCAGTGTTGCCGGAAGATATTTCCCTTCCTGGCTTTTCTTTGTTTCTATCATGTCAAACAGAATCCCGACAGACTGTCTCGCGATCTCTTCGACCGGCTGCGCCATCGTAGTGATCGCCGGCTGATAAAATCCGGTATAGTCAAGTCCGTCAAATCCTGCAACCGCCACATCTTCCGGAATCCTTTTTCCCTCTTCCAAAAGCGCCTTGCATGCACCAATCACCATCAGATCGGAAATTGCAAATACTGCGGTAAATTCTGTTTCTTTTTTCAACAGTTTTTTCATCATCCGATATCCGTTTTCCATCGAATAAGTGGTATCTTCTTCATCCAGATAACAGATTCTTTCCTCATCCGCTTCCAGGCCATGTGCCTTTAGTGCTTCCCTGTAACCTTCCAGTCTGAGTTTTCCGATGTTCTCATCTTTCTTATCCGAGGCAAGGATTGCAATCTTTTTATGTCCGGTCTCGCACAGATAATCTACGATCTTACGGCTTTCTGCACGGTCGTCAATTGATACATAGGATGCGATACATTTCTCCGGCAGTTTATCAAATGCTGCCGTACTTACAACAAACGGAACCTTTATCTTTGCAATCCGCTCTTTGTTCTTCCTGAAATCCCCACCCAGGAAAATAATCCCTCTGAGCTTTTTTTCTTTGATCAGCTCCAGTGCGGTATCGACCTCATCCTGATCCTTTCCCATATGCTGGATAAAAAAGGAATATTTCTGTCTGCGGATCTTTTTTTCCATTACCCGCATCATCGTCGCGAAAAATGGATTATCAATCTCCTTTACCAGAATCGCAATGGATTTCGAATCGGTCCGTTTCAGATTCCTCGCACTGTTATTCGGCACAAAATTTGATTCTTCAACCGTCTTTAAAATCATCTTTTTGGTCTCAGGATTGATATCCGGATGATTGTTCAGCGCACGGGACACGGTGCTGACTCCGACCCCGCACTTCTTCGCAATATCTTTAATCGTCATTCCCATTTTATTTCTTTTCTTCTCCTAAGTCCTCCGCATCTTCAGCCTTAAGGAGCATCTCTGTCTTCTCCGGGATCCTGCAATAAAGTTCTGTCATCCTGCGAATTTTTTTCACAAGTTTTTTTGAGATCTCATCCCTATGAAGTCTCCAGATCCAGTTACCGCCAAGGGTTGATGGATGATTGATCCTCGCTTCATTACCGAGGCAGAGATAATCCTGAATCGGAATGATACAGGTATCCGCCACGCTCGACTGCGCAAGACGGATGATTTCCCATACTGCTTCATTGACACTGAGTTTCTTTCTTCCCATATAGCGAAGTGCGAACTTCTTATCTTCTTTTTTTAATTCTCTGTACCATCCTGCCAGTGTTTCATTGTCATGGGTTCCCGTATATACTACACAGTTCTTATCATAATTATGTGGCAGATAGTTGCTAGGCTCTCTGGAATCAAATGCAAACTCCAGAACTTTCATTCCCGGATATCCGGACTCTTCCACCATCCGGATCACACTGTCTGTCAGGAATCCAAGATCCTCTGCAATAATTTTCACATCACCCAGAGTCTCTTTTACCGTCCGGAAAATATCCATTCCCGGTCCTTTTTCCCAATGTCCGAATTCCGCTGTCAGATCTCCGTATGGAATGGAATAATATTCATCAAATCCACGGAAATGATCAATTCGGATCACGTCATAAAGTTCAACACAATGACGGATTCTCTTCATCCACCATGCATATCCGGTCTTTTTATGATATTCCCACTTATAAAGCGGATTGCCCCAAAGCTGTCCGGTTGCACTAAATGCATCTGGCGGGCACCCTGCAACACCAGTCGGAAGTCCGTTCTCATCAAACTGGAACAGTTCCGGATGCGACCAACTGTCTGCGCTGTCGAACGCTACATAAATCGGGATATCACCAATGATCTCAATCCCTTTTTCATTCGCATATGCTTTCAGTGCACCCCACTGTGTTGCAAATTCATACTGCATAAACTTCTGGAACAGGATGCCTTCCCGATTCTCTTTGGCGAATTTTTCCAGCGCCAGCTCATCTCTCAGACGATATTCATCTTCCCATTCACTCCAGCTCTTCCCATCATTCGCGGCTTTGATCTCCGTATAAAGCGCATAATCATCCAGCCATTCTTTATTCTCCTTACAGAATTTCTGAAAATCTGCATCATCTGCGATCTGGCTTCTTTCATATGCTTTTCTTAAGATCTCATACCTGCAGTTATAAATCTTTTCATAATCCACATATCCCGCATTATCACCAAAGTCATATGCCTTACATTCATCTTTTGTAATCCAGCCCTTTTTTATCAGCTTTTCCAGGTCTATAAAATACGGATTTCCTGCAAAAGTTGAGAAAGACTGATACGGTGAATCTCCATACCCTGTCGGGCCTAACGGAAGGATCTGCCAGTAGCTCTGACCTGCCTTCTCAAGTGTATCTACAAACTTGTATGCTTCTTTCGAAAAAGCACCTATTCCATATTTTGATGGCAGACTTGCCACCGGCAGTAATATACCGCTTGTTCTCATAATATGCACCTCACATCTTTCTACAGCAACGGTTTCGGTATCGGTATCGGTAACGTTTCCAATAATTGTATTATAAAAGCATTGCATATAAAATGCAATGCTTTTTTTCAACTTTTTCAAAAAATTTGATTTAGTTGTTCTCCGGCTTTTCAACCTGCATGATCGCAGATTTCTGCATCGGGATACGGCAGTTCTTGTTGCTTCCGAATTCAACGATTACGTCTTCATCTGTAATATCAATAACAACTCCGTAAAAACCGCTTGTTGTAAGAACAGTATCTCCTACAGCCAGTTCAGATAACATCAGCTGTACTCTCTTCTGTTCCTTTTTCTGTGGTCTCATCAGTAACCACCAGAATCCTCCGATAATTACAACGTAAAATAAAATAAGTACGATTGGATTATTCATTTTTCTTTCCTCCTGCTAAAATAGACACTGTTACCATCATACACAATAATAGGACATTCATCAAGACATTTTAGAATTTTTTTATCCTAATCTTCTTTTTCTTCCATTTTTGCCAGTGTCTCTTTCTTAAACCTGGCATATCTTCCCTCTTCGATCGCCTCTCTGATGTCTTCCATAAGATGATTATAATAATATAAATTGTGGAGAACGCAAAGCCGCATTCCAAGCATCTCTTTTGCTTTCAGCAGATGACGGATATAAGCTCTTGAATAACGGCGGCAGGCCGGGCACTGACAGCCTTCTTCGATCGGGCGTTCATCCAGTTCAAATTTTGCATTGAACAGATTCAGCTTACCATGTTTTGTATAAACATGTCCATGTCTTCCGTTACGGCTTGGATATACGCAGTCAAAGAAATCCACACCTCTGTCTACCGCTTCCAGAATATTTGCCGGCGTTCCGACTCCCATCAGATAGGTCGGTCTGGCAACCGGAAGACACGGAACTACTGCATCCAGGATCCGGTACATCTCTTCATGTGTCTCACCAACTGCGAGTCCGCCGACTGCGTATCCATCCAGATCCATCTCTGCGATCTGCTGTGCATGCTCAATACGGATATCTTCATAGACACCACCCTGATTGATCCCGAAAAGCATCTGATGTTTGTTGATCGTATCATCAAGAGAATTGAGTCTTGCCATCTCTTCTTTACATCTTGCGAGCCATCTCGTTGTACGCTCTACCGATGCCTGCATATATTTCCTTTCCGCTACGCTGGACGGACATTCATCAAATGCCATTGCGATCGTAGACGCCAGATTCGACTGAATCTGCATACTTTCTTCCGGTCCCATAAAAATCTTTCTTCCGTCAATATGGGAATTGAAGTATACACCCTCTTCCTTAATCTTTCTGAGTCCGGCAAGAGAAAACACCTGAAATCCGCCGGAATCAGTAAGGATCGGCTTGTCCCAGGCCATAAATTTGTGCAGCCCGCCAAGCTTTTTCACTACCTGATCCCCCGGACGCACATGCAAATGATAAGTATTAGACAGTTCCACCTGTGTTCCGATTTCTTCAAGATCTGCGGTAGAAACAGCCCCTTTGATCGCTGCAATTGTTCCTACATTCATAAATACAGGAGTCTCGATTACTCCGTGTACGGTATGGAAGCGGCCGCGCTTGGCGCGACCGTCCCTTTTTATCAGTTCATACATAAAATTGACCTCTCTCTCAAATTTAGTAATGACATACAACCGGTGTTCCGGAATCTACATTGTTGAACACTGTCTCTGCAACATCATACTGTAGATTGACACATCCGCGTGACCCATGTTCCAGATACCAGTCCCCGCCAAAGTTCGTCTGCCACGGTGCATCATGCAGTCCGATTCCACCGTTAAACGGCATCCAGTAAGTAACCGGTGATTCCCATTCGTAACTTCCATCTTCCTTCTTTGGTCCACGAAGGGTTGTATCTTTTTCTTTGTATTTCAGAATATATACTCCCTGCGGTGTAGCATCTCCTCTGCTTGGCTTACCGGTAACGATCGGTCCCTGTGTCACAATTGCACCATTTACAAAAAGATACATATACTGGTTTGTCAGATCGACTTCAACATAAGTATTCCCCCAGTCTGCTCCGTCATGACTTGCTGCAGTCTGTGAATAATTCGCCTCTCTCGTTACAGTCTCTCCATTGCGGATATTCGCTTCAAGGGCTGCAATCTCGGCAGCTTCATCAATGATCCATCCATAGTCTCCACCTTCAACCGTTGCACTGTTGCCGCCTCCGGTTGTAAATGTTCTCTTTGTCTGGTAAGTGTCATACTTACTCTCCAGCTGCTGTACATATTTTACAACTGCATCACTGTTAAAGGTAACTGCCATGTTATCATCTACCGTTACCCACTGGGAAATCAGATCTTTATCTACAACTTCTGTATTCGAACCAAAGGTATAAGTGATACTTGCCTTCAGATACTTATTCATATCGTCACATGCTTTCTTCACTTCTTCTGACTCGATTGTGTATTTTGGTTCTACATAGCAGTCTTCAGCGGTCATGTCAATCTCGCTTTTGAAACCTTCGATTGATTCTTTCACTACCTTTTTGAAATTCTCGGTATCAATCTTACTTCCGGTCTCCCCGGCTTTGACTACATACGAATTGCCGTCATACTCCGGATGTGCATTTACCGGTTCAACCTGCTGATCTGCCTGCATACACTCGAGACCGTTAATCAGGGTATCCAGCTGGTTTTCGTCATATGTAACACCGACTGATGCCGTAATTGTCTGTGTCTTTCCAAGGCAGACCGGCCACAGAAATGCATTCTGCTCTTTTACGAGCTTCTGCAGTTCATCTCCTGCTTTGTACGCAAGAGAAATATCTGTTCCGGCAATCTTCTCTTCTGTTCCGTCTGATTCCTTCATCGTGAGAACATATCCATCTACCTGACTCTTCATGTATGACTCTACTGCCGAAACTGATTTTCCGGAGAAGTTCACACCGTTGATCTTCGTATTAAAATAAAAATGATTCATGAAATATACGGAAAATCCAAGGTAAACAACCGCTGCCACTCCAACCACAGCACCAACTACAATTTTAACCACTTTACCGGACTTTTTTGAGCCTTGCTTTTTCTTCCGTTTAGTTCTTCTATGCAGCTTTTCCTCTTCTTCATCAAAGAAAGAATCATCAAAAATTTCTTCCTCATCCGGATTGAATGCTTCTGCATCTCCACTGCTTAAAATATCTGCACTTTTAATAACCGGTGGTACTGCTGTCTCTTCTTCATCCCGCCATTCTTCTGCTCCATCCAGATCCAGAAGCCCGGTCTCTTCACGAACTACTTTCTTTTTCCGGCGCGGAGCCTTTTTCTTAACCGGTCGATCTTCGTCTGAGGCTGCTTTATGATCCACACCATCGCCAGATACGTGATGGCCTGAAGGACGTTTTGTTTTAGTGACTTTCTTTTTCCGCGGTCTTTCTTCGCTTTTCTGTTCTTTTTCATTGATGTCCTTCACCTCACTTACATTCTGCTCTCTGATCTCTTCCATGATTTCATCTACTGTGCTGTCAAGATTTCTTTCGTTTTTTTCATTCATACTTTTTTCACTCATTTATACTATTGACTTCCTTTTTTCACTCAATATGTAGTCATTATAATACGAAGGGGCGTGTAAATACAATACATAACTTTAACTTTCATATTTTTATCACTTGTTGGGATGGGAATCTTCTATTATAATAATGAGGTGATTTTGGGGGAATGAATGATTTGCGTTGTGATGACAAATAGAATAAACGAAATGTTTCAAATCTCATCGCGCAAGCGTTCTTCTGCTTTATTGTTCGTTTTTTCGTTTTGACTGATTCACAAATTAATTCTTTATAAATAAAAGCTTACAGAAAGGATGGTATATAGTATGGCAGGATCTATTTATGGAAGATTGTTTCAGATTTCTACATGGGGGGAATCGCACGGAAAGGGGATCGGTGTTGTGATCGACGGGTGTCCGGCAGGGCTTTCTCTTTCAGAAGAGGATATCCAGGTTTATCTGGATAGAAGAAAACCCGGACAAAGCCAGTTTACAACCGGACGTAAGGAAAGTGATATGGCCCAGATCTGGTCCGGCGTATTTGAAGGCCGGACGACCGGAACTCCGATTTCAATTCTCGTACAGAACCAGGATCAGCGTTCCCGTGATTACGGAAATATTATGAACACATACAGACCGGGACACGCAGATTATACATTTGATGAAAAGTATGGTTTCCGTGATTACAGAGGAGGGGGACGCTCTTCCGGAAGAGAAACTACTGCCAGAGTTGCAGCAGGTGCAGTTGCTGCTAAGATTTTGAAAGAACTTGGCATTGAAGTACATGCTTATACAAAAGCAATCGGTTCGGTATCTGTTCCGGAAAATGAATACCATCCGGAAGAGATTTTCCAGAACCCGATTTATATGCCAAGCAACGCATATGCCCAAAAAGCATCTGCCTATCTGGAAGAATGTATTAAAAATCAGGATTCCTCAGGAGGCATCATTGAATGTGTTGTTACCGGTATGCCGGTAGGAATCGGTGATACCGTATTTGAAAAACTGGACGCCAATCTTGCCAAAGCAATGCTGTCCATCGGAGCAGTCAAAGGCTTTGAGATCGGTGACGGCTTTAAAGCTGCAGATACAAAAGGAAGTATCAACAATGATTCCTTCCATACAAAAGATGGAAGGATCACCAAAGACACCAACCATGCAGGCGGTGTCCTCGGCGGTATGAGTGACGGAAGCAAGATCATCTTCCGCGCGGCAGTAAAGCCGACTCCGTCCATTTCACAGCCACAGTCCACCGTCACCAAAGATGGAGAAAACACCGAAATGATCATTAAAGGACGTCACGACCCGGTCATCGTCCCACGCGCCGTCGTAGTCGTAGAATCTATGGCCGCAATCACGATCCTCGATCTGCTCTTCACCAACATGAGTGCCCGAATGGACAAACTCAAAAGCTTCTACGGCACTGATGTGGTGGCCTTATTTTGATATCTGATTTCCAAGATAAAACTTCATGTATATTTTGTATGTTTTATCTGCTATTGTACCGTCAGACTTCTATTCCATAAAGTTCCTCCTCATTTTTTATAATAACTGTCTGGACTTTGAAATAATTTCTGACACACAAAAAGCCACCTCAGTCAGG